>OLHA01000648.1_pt1 | contig 20281 bp, 19 predicted proteins | sample 1605961 | NCBI WGS metagenome assembly OLHA01 (sample SAMN03283288) | human gut metagenome | biome: human-associated habitat; material: feces | host: Homo sapiens | place: Peru | collected 2012
CTTCCTCCAAATTACTAACATTATTATAGCATTAATACTCTAAATTGTAAATGCTTTTAATTCTCATTTTTCATACTAAAGAAGAAAATAAATAACACCTCCTGCTATTTATTTTCACCACTATTATCATACAAATAAAAATCAACTTTATAATTCATAATATTCGTTTCAACAAACACATACTTATTACTATTTTTATCTAAAACAGTATATATTCTCTTATTCTTAACTTTCTCTAAAGAACACTTATCAGCATCAGTTGTAATTCTATTTAAGTTATTATTTATATATAATCTAAAATTATCTAAAGATACATATTTTTCCTTCATACTATTACTCAATACATCATAAGCAGAACTTATATCATTATTTAATTTATCTATATACATATTATCTAATTTTAAATTATTATTTAATACTAAAAATGTATATCCTGATCCGACTAATTTATTTGCAGTTTTTATAAATTGATCTTTAAAATTTTCAATTGTACCATATTCATCGATAATTTTTTTTCTTAAAGCACCTATTGGAACATTTACTTTATTATTACTCATAGAATAAAAATATAATTCGTGATTTAAAACTCCACCCAAATTATAAAGAACATCATCTCTAACATCAATAGGAATTTCCTCAATATGACTTACCAATTCTTCTTTAGTATATCTATAATCATAATTAATATCATTTAGTATTTTATTAAGTTTTTCTAAATATCCTAAATAATGTTTATTATAATGAACATTAATTGTCTCGGAATTTAAAACAGGTTCTAAATCACCATAGTTGTATGGTAATATAACACTTTTATACATAAAATCACCCATTTTTATTCTATGAAATTTAATAAAGTTTATTCTTATTTATAATTATTTAGAATATATTATATTGGTGATTCTATGAAAAAATTTATAATAAAAAAATATATTGACAAACTATCTATTCAAAATATAAATAATTTTGCTTTAAATAATAATATTGTTTTAACTGAAAAAGAATTAGAGTATATGTATAATTTAATAAAAAATAATTGGGAACAAATTTTAAGTAATGATGACTCTATTTTATTAAAACTTAATGGTAATGTAGATAATGAATCTATAAAAAAAATAGAAAAATTATATTATGAATATAAAAAGAAATACAAAGACTATTTAACTTAAACTTTGTATTTTTTATTTCTTTTATTTATAAAAATTTCTTATATCATTAATTAAATTTGGATTAAATTTTTTATTTCTTATCATTTCAATTTCAAATTTATAAGGAGGATATATTTTATCTTTTGACTCATCACTATTAGTTACATAAGGAGTTTCTAAAATTTTAGGAATATTATCTAATCTTTTATTATAAATAACATTAATTAAAGCATCAAAACCTATCGTACCTAAACCTATATTTTCGTGTCTATCCTTATGAGATGATTTTAAATTTTTACTATCGTTTATATGAATACAACCTACTTTTTCTAAACCAATTTTACTATCAACTTCATCCAAAATTTCATCAAACTTGAAAATATCATATCCAGCATCATTCAAATGACACGTATCTAGACAAATACCTACATTTTTACTATATTCTATATTATCTATAATGTATTTTAAATCATCAAAATTTGTTCCTAATTCTGTACCTTTACCTGACATAGTTTCAAGCAATATTTTTACAGTCATATCTTTTCTAATAACTTGATTTAGTGTATCTATTATATTTTTAATTCCTTCATCGTGGGTTAATTTTACATAACTACCGGGATGAAGAACTAGTTTAGTAACACCTAAACTTTCTACTCTATCAATTTCTTGTTTCAGAAAATTAACATTAAAATCAAAATTAGCATTATTAGCAGGATTTACTATATATGGGGCGTGAACAACTACATTTTTTAAATCTATATCATTTTCTTTCATCAGTTCTAAAGCACTTAATGTTATAGAATCATCTATACTAGCTCTATTTGTGTTTTGTGGAGCACCTGTATAAAACATAAATGTATTAGCATTATAACTTAATGCTTCCTTGACACTACCAATTAATTGTTCTTTTTTATTAAAAGAAACATGTGAACCTATTATTAACATAAATACACTCTTTTCTATTTTTTAACTAAAATTCTTACATAAAAATTATATCATTTAGGAATTTTTTTGACAATAAAACAATAATAAATAAATTTAAAACACATAAAAGAGGATTTAATAATCCTCTTTTATCATATTTTTTATTCTGCAACAACTTCTACATTACCATATTTGTTTTCTATATTTCCAGTTATAAAATTATAACCACTACTACCATTTACTATAATACCCCAATCAAATTCTTTTCCTGTTTTATTAATTATTTTTGTTAATTCTTTATTTGAATCATAATTTATACCACTTACTCGTAAGACACCTTTATAAAAAGAAGATTTTCCTATACTTGTTACACTATTCGGTATTTCTATGCTTGTTAATTTATTTCTAGAAAATGCATAATCACCTATACTTGTTACACTATCTGGTATTGTTATACTTATTAGTTGATTATCATAAAATGCATAATTACCTATACTCGTTACACTATTCGGTATTTCTACATTGGTTAATTGATTACTAGAAAATGCAGAACGTCCTATACTTGTTACACTATCTGGTATTTCTACGCTTGTTAGCTGATTATAATAAAATGTATCATTTCCTATACTTGTTACACTACTTGGAATTATTAATTTTGAAGAAATTTTTTTATTATAAAATGAACTATAAGCAATACTTGTTACACTTTTTCCTTCTATAGTTGCAGGTAATGCCCATACTTCCTTTATTATATTCGATGAATCAATTCCATCTTTAAAACCTGCTATAGTAATTGTTCCACCACTATTGTTTGTATATTTATAAATTGATTCATCAATATAATCTTTACATACTTCGTTATATTGTTCTACTGTTATTGTCCCTTTATCATAAATGTGTTCATCACAACTTAATATAAATGGCTCTTCTACCTCCTCATTACTACCTTTACAGCTTACTTTTCCATCTTCATTTGGATAATTACAAGTAAAACCATTTATTACTATATCTGTTGCTATTACTTTTCCATCACTCTTAACAACAACTTTTCCACTTTCTGGTTTTGTGCCTTTAAAATTTAATGATTCTAAGCCAGTTAATTCATAACCCTCTAATTCACTTGTTAATTTGCATCCTTCACTATCACAATCAAATTCTAAATCAGTGCTAGCTAATTCACCCTTATTTTTTAACATAAAATCTGCTACATATGTTTCTCCTGATTTTACGATTCCATATACAGAATCTTCTGCTGATGATAATCTTGATTTATTTAATATTTTTATTACTTGTGGTACTGCAATTAAAGCTATTATTGCTAATATTACTATTACTGCTAATAACTCTATTAATGTAAAACCTTTATTTTTTTCATTTCGTACAACTCCTATTCTATTTAATAGAATATCATTTTTTATAATTTTAATCAATAAATTAATAAAAATAATAAATATTTAACTTCAGAATTAAAAATATCTGTTTTCTAAAAAAATATAGATATTTCTATCTATAAATTATCTACTTTATCATGTAATGCTCTATTAATACCATTACCTATAATGTCACTTAATTTTTCTATTTCAAAGTCAATTTCTTTTGGTGTTACCATTAAATTATAACCAATTGGACTTAAAACTTCAAAAATTAATTGTTTAACTTCATCATCATTTAAATTTCCAACTACACCAAATAATTCTTGCTTTAAATTATTATCAACTGAAACATTTTTTTTGAGGTAATTAACACCACCTGTAATCAATCTATTACTTGGTTTATTTATATTGTCTTTTGTATAAGAATAATGTTTATACATATAATTTATTGTATCACTTACAATTGTAACCGCATCAACAACAGTTGGAACACCAATTGCGATAACTGGCTTTTTTAAAGTATCTGATGATATTTCCTTTCTTTTATTACCAATACCACTTCCAGGATGAATTCCCGTATCTGTCATTTGAATAGTTTTATTTACTCTTTCAATTGATTGACTAGCTAGGGCATCTACTACAATAATAAAATCTGTATCAATTGAAGAAATAATACCTTTAATTAAATCACTCGTTTCTATACCAGTTTGCCCCATAACTCCTGGGGATATAGCGCTTACTTTCCTAAATCCTTTTTCTACATCACCATATAAAAACAAATGATTTGTAACCAAAATATTATTAATGACTAAAGGACCTAAAGCATCCGGGGTTGACTTATCATTGCCAAGTCCAATAATAAGACATGATGCTGAAGAATTAATTTTCATTTTTTCTAACAAACATTTAAGTTTTTTACTAAATACTTCTTTTAATGCTTCAGAATGATTGTAATCTGTTATATCTGAAAACTCAATAGTAATATAATTACCGATTTTTTTATTTATTTTTTTACTACCCGCTTCCTTAACTAAAACATTTGTAACTTTTATATCATTAAAATTTTCAACACTACTTTCTATTCCTTCTAAATCGTCACTAATTACATCGATTGCTAAATCAGTTCTTAACGTATATTTACTTAAATCAATTTGATTACTCATTATATCACCACTATTATTGTTATCTTTTTTATCTAATTTATTATAATTTACAATAAAAACACTATTTTTATTGCTTTTTTATAGAAAATTTGTTAAAATTAAGTTACTTGATTTAACTGGGAGGTGAAATTATGGCAAACATGAAAAACGCTAAAAAGAAAATTAAAGTTATCGCTAAAGAAACTGTAAGTAATAATAACTATGAAGCTAGTATGAAAAGCGCTATGAAAAAAGTTGAAAGAGCTGTTAGTGCTAATGATAAAGAACAAGCTAATGCAAATTTAAAAGTTGCTATTAAAGCAATTGATAAAGCTGCTTCTAAAGGCGTTGCTACAAAAAACTTCGTGGCTCGTAATAAATCTCGTTTAACTAAAAAAGTTAATGCTATGGACTAATCAATTCTTTAAAAGAATTGATTTTTTTATATTTTATCATACGGTATTGTAACATTAAATTCACCATAACTATAAGGTGCTACTTGATACTGAGGAAAAAAGATAATTAAACCATCTTTAGAAAACACAAAATTTTTAAAATTATCTTTAGAATTACTAGTTCCTTCTAACATCATATCATAAACTAATTTATCTTTAAAAAGAGGATTTTTAAAAAAATTTTCCCTACTTTCTATAGACATAATTTGTAAAATTTTATTATTTTTTTGAATGAGATTATTAATATCTATAAATTGATCATTTTTTTTATCATAATTTATAGTAAAAATTGTATTATCGGGATGAGCACCACCTAAAAATGTTGAAACTCTAAAAACATACGACAAGTAATCTTCAAATTCATATTTAGTATAGAGAATATATAAACTAAAATACTGATTAGGTAAATCATCTCCCTCTAAAACAGATTTTTTAAAATTACTTATATAACCATTTAAAGTTTTAACTACCAAATCATTTAATTTAGAATAGTCACTAACTGGATAATAAACATTTATTTTACATTTTTCATCATCATTAATATTACTTACCTTTTTCTCTTCAATGTTATAATCAATATTAGTATTGTTTGTTAAAATTAAACAGATGTTTTTTACTATAAAACAAATATTTAATAAAATCAAAGTTAAAATAATTATATTTTTTTTAGTCATCATATCACCATTTAATACTATGAATAATAATAATAAATTATTTTGTTAATTACGCTTCTTTTTTTTTTAGTTTTTGATATAATAATAATGGTGATAATAATGAAAAAATTGTTAGCTTTTTTAATTACTATTGGTGCTCTTTTTACAATTTACGTCTATAGAAATGAACTATTTGAATATATTGTTTTAAATTATGTTTATAAAGAAGAATTTACATCAAATAATTATAATGAATATAAATTAAGTTATAACTATAAATTTGTAACTCAAACTGATAATTATAAACCACAAAATAAAAGAGACATTTTAAATATTATTTATAGTGGATTAAATAATGGATGGGATGAATTTAGTTATTTCTGCACTATGGAATATGAAAATTGTATAGAAGACTCTAAAAATATTACTAAAGATGCTACTACAGTATCATATATGAATAATTTTATACATCCATATAATAGTTTTAGTAATATAAAAATAAGTATTAATAATCTTGGTAAAGTAACTATAAAAGTTAATAAGTTATATACAGAAGAAGAAATTGAAGTGTTGAATAAAAAAATAGATGAAATCTATAACAGTGTTATCACTAATGATATGACTGATGGTGAAAAAATAAAAGCAATTCACGATTATATAATTAATAATACTGTTTATGATAGTGAAAAAGCTGACAATTTAAATAATAGTAATTATATTTCTAAATATAAATCACAAACAGCTTATGGACCACTTATTCAAGGAGAGGGAATCTGTGGTGGATATAGTGACGCTATGGCTCTGTTTTTAGACAAAATGAACATTCCTAATTATAAAATATCCAGTGATAATCATGTTTGGAATTTGGTATATTTAGATGATAAATGGTATCATTTAGATTTAACTTGGGATGACCCTGTTGTTAATACAAAAGAAAATTTACTTTTACATAATTTTTTTCTAATAACATCAGATGAACTTGCAAGCAAAAATACGGGTCAACATAATTATAATAAAGAAATTTTTGAAGAAGCAAAATAAAACATTTTAAAATTTAAAACGTTTTATTTTTTTATAAATATTCTTTATATTTTTTAAATCCAATGTTATCTTCTAAGTTAGTATCATTCAATTGCTCAAATAATTTTTTTTGATTTCTAGATGATTTTGTTGAAATAATTACCTTAGTAATTACATACATATCACATTTACAACCAGTTTGAACATCTTCCTCAATCAACTTTAAAAACATATCTTTCTCTTCTTTTTCTTTAAATTCATATAAAGAAATTTCATCTTCTATAACATATTGATATAAATAGTTTCTTCTTTATCTATTGTAAATGAATAAGGATTAGCATTATAAATTAAATAACTAATACCATTATTATCTATAACAATATAATTACTTTGTATATCTATTATTTTTCTCTTTATACATGAATACATAATCTCACACATTATCATTTTATAAAACATTGTTTGTGTGCCAATAAATTAAATTTTTTTCATATAGAAAAATTAGGTACTACCTACTTTTATAATTAAGTCTAAATCGTCAAGTGTAACTATTTCTAACAGAGTACAGGGTAAATTTTGAAATCTCTATATAGACTTTTACATACTTATGTGTTAAAATGTCCTTTAGTAATCAAAATTACTATAAAAAAGGAGTGTTTTTCTTGAAAAATATTAAAGCAATAATTCTTGCTGCAGGAAAAGGTACAAGAATGAAATCAAATTTTCATAAAGTTCTTCATAAAGTTTATGATAAATGTATAATAGATTATGTATGTGATGCATGCCAAGATGCTGATGCATCAGAAATTTATATTATAACTGGATATAAAAAAGAACAAGTTGAAGAACATGTAAGTAAAACAAGAAAGAATGTAAAATTTTGCTACCAAGAAAACCAACTTGGTACTGGTCATGCAGTTATGCAAGCTGAAAAATATATTGAAGATGATGATCTTGTGGTTGTTATAAATGGTGATCAACCACTTATATCTTCACAAACAATTAAATCTTTAGTTAATTTTTGCAAACAAGGTAACTATGGTGGTGTAGTTTTATCTGGTATTGTAGATGAACCTGGTTCGCTTGGAAGAGTTATAAGAGATAATAACGGAAACTTAAACAGAATAATTGAAAAAAAAGATTGTAATGAATCTGAAGAAAAAGTTAAAGAAGTAAATATAGGTGTTTACTGCTTTAATGGAAATTTACTAAAAGATTCCTTCTCTAAACTTGATAACAACAATGCTCAAGGAGAATATTATATAACAGATATCCCTACACATATTAAAAAAGCTGGATATAATTTTGGTGTTTATACAATACCTGATATGTCAGAATTCCAAGGGGTAAATTCTAGAGAAGAACTTTCTATTGCAACTCAAACTCTACTTAATAAAACAAGAAAATATCACATGGAAAATGGTGTAACTCTAATTGATCCATCAAATACATACATCAGTATAGATGCAACAATTGGAAAAGACACTATTATATATCCTGGAACAAATATTCAAGGTGAAACTGTTATAGGAGATAATTGTATCATTGGACCAAATTCTACTATAATATCTTCTAAAATAGGAAATTCAACTACAGTAGAATCAAGCAAAATTACAGATAGTATTATTGGAGATAACGCACTAATTGGACCTTTTGCACACATTAGACCAAAATCAAATATTGGTTCTGATTGTAAAGTTGGAAGTTTTGCTGAAACAAAAAATGTAAACATTGGTGTTGGAACTAAAATTCCTCATTTAATATATACTGGTGATGCTGACATAGGTAACCACGTAGAAATTGCTTGTGGTGTAATAACAGCTAACATGAATACAAAATGGGAGAAAAATAGAACAACAATTAAAGATGGTGCATTTATAGGATGTAATTCAAGTTTAATTGCCCCTGTTACTATAGAAGAAAATGCAATAGTTGGTGCAGGTTCAGTAATAACTGAAAGTGTTCCAGAAAATTCACTTGCTATAGCTCGTGCAAAACAAGTGATAAAGGAAAATTATCTAAAAAAATAGTTAATAACAAAGTTTATTTTATTATTTGTCCCCTTATGGGGACATTTTTATTATATTATAATAAACAATAATTATGGAACATATGAATATAAAGTAATTCTAATACTTAAAATAAAAACAAACTTTATAAATAAAAATTAAACAGAACTCCTATTAAATAACTTAAAATTTTTTTGAAAGATTAGTTCATCAATTTGAAAAAAAAAGAAATGATAAATCTTTAAAAACAGAATTAAATTCCGTATTTTTGCTTTACCTATATTTTTAAGTACATACATATTTTCATTTTTAAAATTTAAGAAAATTTTCCTAATACATAAAAAAATAGGATTACATTTTATCCCATTTTCTTAATTACAAATATTCTTTATATTTTTTAAATTCAATGCTATCTTCTAAGTTAGTATCATTCAATTGTTCAAATAATTTCTTTTGATCTCTAGATAATTTTGTTGGAATAATTACCTTAGTAATTACATACATATCACCTTTGCGACCAGTTTGAACATCTTCTACACCTTTACCTCTTAGACGTTGTTTATCACCGTTTTGAGTACCAGCTGGAATTGTTAATTTAACAGTACCATAAAGAGTTGGTATATCCTTTTTAGTTCCTAAAATAGCTTCTGTTATTGTAAGTGGTAAAGTAATATATATATCATTTTCTTTCCTTTCAAATAAAGGATGTGCTTTTACATTAAATTCTAGATATAAATCACCATTTGCACCACCATTATAACCTGCTTCACCTTTTCCAGCTAAACGAAGTTGATTACCAGTATCAACACCTGCTGGAATTTTAACTTCAATATCTTTATTTTTCTTTAATCTACCTGTACCACGACATTTTGAACAAGTACTTTCAAAAATTTTTCCTTTTCCAGAACAAGCTGAACAAGTAGAACGTGTCATAAATGATCCTAAAATTGTCCTTTGTTCAGATGTAACTTGGCCACTACCATGACAGGTTGGACAAGTCTTTTCACCATGTCCCCCAAGGCCATTACAACTATCACAATCTTCTGTAACATCTAAATTAATTACCTTTTTACAACCAAATACAGCTTCCTCAAAAGTTAAATTAATACGCATTACAGAATCTCTACCCTTAGCTTTACGATTTTGTCCAGTTCCTCTTCCTCCAAAACCAAAACCTGATCCAAATATATCACCAAATATATCGGAAAAGTCGAAACCAGAGAAATCAAATCCGGCTCCACCTGCAGCACCATTGTTATCAAAAGCAGCATGACCAAATTGATCATATTGACGACGTTTATTCTCATCTGATAAAACGGCGTAAGCTTCTTGTGCTTCTTTGAATTTTTCTGCAGCATCTGGTTCTTTTGAAACATCTGGATGATACTTCTTAGCTAATTTACGAAAAGCACTTTTTATTTCATCTTGACTAGCAGTCTTACTAACTCCTAAGACCTCATAATAATCTCTTTTACTCATACATCTTACTCCTTTCTAATCTATTAAATTAACTCTTTTAAAGCTATTAATTTTTGATTAAACATTTCTAAAGCTTTTTCTATCGGTTCACTAGTTGTCATATCAACTCCACATTTTTTTAGTATATTAAGTGGGTAATCAGAACATCCACTGCTCAAAAACTCTAAATATTTTTCCCTTGCACCACTGACATTATTTAAAATATCACTAGCTATTGCAATTGCAGCTGAAATTCCTGTTGCATATTTATAAACATAAAAACTTGTATAAAAGTGAGGTATTCTTTTCCACTCGTGACTTATTAATTCATCACTTACCATATTATCACCAAAATAAAGTTTATTAAGCTCATAATATGTTTTATTAAATTCTTCATCAGTTAATGGTATATTATTTTGATACTTATCATGCATAATCATTTCAAATTCTGCAAACATTGTTTGTCTAAATAATGTACCTTTAATCTTATCTAAAAATTCATTTAAATATAAGATTTTTTCTTCTTTAGTAGAAGCATTTTTATACATATAATCATTTAATAAAATTTCATTTACCGTTGAAGCAATTTCAGCTAAAAAAATCGGATAATCATGATATATATAATCCTGATTTTTTCTTGAATAATATGAATGCATTGAATGACCTAATTCGTGTGCCATTGTACTTACTGAGTCAACTGTATTATTATAATTTAATAGTACATATGGATAGGAATCATAAGTTCCCCAACTATATGCGCCTGATTTTTTTCCAACATTAGGATATAAGTCAATCCATCTTTCATCAAAAGCTTTTTTTAAATCATTTAGATAGTCATCTCCTAATGGAGATAATGCCTCAAATAATATTTCCTTACCACGTGAAAAAGGTATGTTGGAATCAATATTATCACACAAATCAACATAAACATCCCACATATGTAACTGATCTACACCCAAGATTTTTTTTCTTAAATCTACGTAATCATACATTAAATTCATATTTTTATGAACCGTATCAATTAAATTATGATATACAGATTCATCAATCGCATCAGCATATAAACTCATTTGTAATGGACTATCATATTTTTTTACACTACTATTGAAAAAATTTTCTTTAATTTGTCCCTTATAACTAGAAGCAACTGTATTTTTTATACTAGCCCAATATTTATACATATTATTAAAAGCATTTTCTCTTACACTTCTATTTTTACTATTCATAAATTTTATGTAATTACTATTGGTTAATTCAACTAAGTTTCCATCTTCATCCATAATTTTTCCTAAATTAATATCAGAGTTATCTAAGTTATAAAATACTTCAGCACAACCGCCAAACGCATTATTTGCTTTTGTAATTAATTCTTCTAATTCTGCTTTTAAAGTATGTTTTTTATATCTATAAGTTTTTTCTAAATCAAACTTATACAACTCTAATTTAGGTTCTTCATTTATTAATTTTAAAACATAGTCAAAATCATATTCTAACATTTCTGGTAAAATAAATGATAATTTTTCTGATGTATCTTCATAAAATTTATCAATTTGCATTTTTAAAGATTGATTTTCTACATTTTTAGTATCACTATCACATAACATATGTGAATAAACATATAAATTAATAATTTTTCTATTATAATCATTAAGAATATGATACATATTATATAAACTTGTACCACTTTCCATAATTTTACCTTTATATTTAACTAAATTTGAAACAATTTCTTTAACACTTTCTATACAGTCATTTATTTCATCTTTGTTAGAAAACATTTTTTCAATGTCCCACTTAAATTGTTCACTAATTTCACTTCTATTATTTTCTTTTTCCATTTTTTCTCCTTATAGTAGTGCTAAAGTTCTAGTTTCCTAGAACTTTAACTACATATTAAATTTTTATTTTTCTTCGTATTCTGCGTCTTTAATATTATCATCTTTATTTTCAGATGTTTGCTCACTACTACTACTATTTTGTGCCTGACTCTTAGCAGCTTCTTCATATACTTTAGCACCTAATGCCATAGCTGATTCATTTAATTTTTCTTTCTTAGCTTTAATATCTTCTAAGTCATTTTTATCTAATGCTTCTCTTAATTCTTTAATTTCTTTTTCAGCTTTTTCTTTATCTTCACTACTTACTTTATCACCTAAATCTTTAATTGATCTTTCAGTTGCAAAGATTAATTGTTCTGCTTCATTTTTTAAGTCAGCTTCTTCTTTTCTCTTACTATCTGCTTCTTTATTAGCTTCTGCTTCTTTTACCATCTTATCGATTTCTTCATCAGATAATCCTGTAGAAGATGTAATTGTGATTGATTGTTCTTTGTTAGTTCCTAAATCTTTAGCTTTAACATTAACAATACCATTAGCATCAATATCAAATGTAACTTCAATTTGTGGTACTCCTCTTGGAGCAGCAGGAATATTAGTTAATTGGAATCTTCCTAATGTCTTATTATCACTTGCCATACTTCTTTCACCTTGTAATACGTGAATATCCACAGCAGGTTGATTATCAGCAGCAGTTGAGAATACTTGTGATTTACTTGTTGGAATTGTTGTATTTCTTGGAATTAAAACTGTCATAACTCCACCTAATGTTTCAATACCAAGTGAAAGTGGTGTAACATCAAGTAATACTATATCGTTAACTTCACCTTGTAAAACTCCACCTTGAATTGCAGCACCCATAGCAACAACTTCATCAGGATTTACACCTTTAGATGGTTCTTTACCTAATTCATTCTTAATTAATTCTTGAACTCTAGGAATACGAGTTGAACCACCAACTAATAATACTTTATCAATATCATTTTTAGATAAATTAGCATCTTTCATAGCTTTTCTAACTGGCTCTAGAGTAGAATCAACTAAATCACGAGTTAATTCTTCAAATTTAGCTCTTGTAATATCCATTTCAAAGTTTACTGGAGCACCATTTACTTGAGCAATAAATGGTAATGAAACTTGAGTTGTTGTCATATTACTTAAATCTTTTTTAGCTTGTTCTGCAGCTTCTTTTATACGTTGCATAGCCATTTTATCATCTTTTAAATTAATTCCTTCTTGTGAGTTAATTTCACTTATAATATAATCAACTAATTTATTATCGAAATCATCTCCACCTAAATGGTTATTTCCACTTGTTGATAATACTTCAAATACACCATCACCAAGTTCAAGAATTGATACATCGAATGTACCTCCACCTAAGTCATATACAAGAATTTTTTCATTTTTATCTTGTTTATCAAGTCCATAAGCAAGTGCTGCAGCAGTTGGTTCATTAATAATTCTTTTAACATCTAATCCAGCAATTTTACCAGCATTTTTAGTTGCTTGTCTTTGAGCATCATTAAAGTATGCTGGGACTGTAATAACAGCTTCTGTTACTTTTTCACCTAAATAAGCTTCTGCAGTTTTCTTTAAGTCGCCAAGAATCATAGCGCTTACTTCTTCTGGACTATAACTTTTACCATTAGCTTTTACTTTTTCATTTGTTCCCATTAATCTCTTAATTGAAGAAATTGTTTCAGGATTAATTACAGCTTGATGTTTTGCCTTTGATCCTACCAACATTTCTCCATTTTTGAAAGCAACAACTGATGGAGTTGTTCTTCCACCCTCAGCGTTAGCAATAACTTTTGCTTCTCCACCTTCATATACACATACACAACTATTAGTTGTACCTAAATCTATACCTATACATTTACTCATAAAAAATCACCTTTCTTTTTTTTAATTTATTCGGATACCTTAACCATTGCTGGTCTAATAACTTTATCCTTTAATAAATATCCTTTTTGTAAAACTTCTAATACCATACCAGGTTCTACACCTTCACGTGCTTCTGTCATGACAGCCTGATGGTATGTTGGATCAAATGGTTTATTACCACCATCTATTGCTTTCACTCCATTTTTTTCCAAAATAGATACGAATTTGCAATAAATCATTTTAAATCCAGATAAGAATTTAGAAACCTCATCTTCCAAATTATCATCATCCATATTTATAGCTCTTTCAAAATTATCTAAAATCTGTAAAAGCTCTTTAATCATATCTTCTCCAGCATATTTAAGCATTCTAGATAATTCATCATCTTTTCTTTTTCTATAATTAATTAATTCTGCTTGACTACGTAATGTTTGATCAGATAATTCTTTATTTTTATTTTCTAATTCTTCTATTTTTTTCTCTAACTCCTTAAATTTCTCTTTATGTTTATCTTTCTTTTCCTTTTTATTCTTTTTTAAATCATTAGATTCACAGCAGTCACCACATTCACATTTATCTACATCATCACACTTACAATCGCATTCGTTATCGCAAGTGCAAGTATCATCGATGCAATCGCAACTGTCAGAATTATTGGTATTACCACATTCACAGTTTTCTGATTTAATATTTTCATCCTTAATCTCTTCTTTCATCATATCCTCCTTATCCAATCACATTTTGTTTTCATCTATATTTTCTTTTATATAATTTAATAGAGTAACAACCCTATCATATTCCATTCTTTTAGGTCCAATAAGAGCAATAGTTCCTTCTTCTCCATTAGCTTTATATTTAGTTTTTATAACAGTTACATCATCATCAAATTCATTTTCACTACCAATATAAATTTTAATACTTCCATCTTCTGAATCATCTTGGGTAATATTTTTTATCATATTTTGATCATCAAATTTACTAACAATTTCTCTTACCTTATCAATATTATCAAATTCTGGTTCCATCAAAATATTACTTGGCTTATGTAAATTTATATTTGGACTATTTGTAAAGTCTGAAAATGCGTTATAAAAGGCATTATATAAAACTTCGTGTTGCTTAACATATTGTGGAATAATTGGTTTAATTTCAAATTCTAGTTTACTACTTACCTCGTTTATTGGTGTTCCAACAATTAATTTATTGATGAGCTCAACAGTTTTCTTTATTTCTTCCAAAGAAACTTTTTCATTAAGAACTATATTTCTATGTTCTACATGTCCTTGATCAGTTATAACAATACCAATAAAACGATATTCATCAAGTGGAACAATTTCTACTTTTGTAACTTTATTATAACTTGCTGTACTACCTAATACTATAGAGGTATAATGAGTTAAATCAGAAATTATTTCCATACTTTTAATAATAGTATCACTTATCATTAATGAATTGTTTTTAAATATTGTTTGAAGTTTTAACATATCATCACCAGTTAATTTTTTTGGTTCCATTATATTATCAACATAAAAGCGATAACCTTTTTCACTCGGAATTCTACCTGATGACGTATGTGTTTTTTCTAACAATCCTAAATTTTCTAATTCACTCATTTCATTTCTAATTGTTGCACTTGAACATTTTAAAATTTCACATAATGATTTAGAACTTACAGGACGAGCCGTTTTAATATAATCTTCAACAATAAGTTTTAATAATTCAATTTGTCTATTGCTTAACAAAATATCACCTACTTTTTAGCACTCTACATCTCCTAGTGCTGTCTTCATTATACTATTATATGTTAGCATTGTCAATATATGAGTGCTAAAAAATAAAAATTTTACAAAATTAAAAGTAACACTATAATTATGTTACTTTTTTCTAAAGAATATTCTTGCAGTATAAAACAAAAATATCATAAATATAATCGCATATACCCATATAAAAATCGTATTAACAATTCCACTTGTATATTTATTTATAATAGCTGGAATCGATTCTGGAAAATATCTTCCTATTAAAGCCTTTAACTCTGGAACTGGAACATGAATTTTTATAAATGTTAAAATTCTTAAAAATATATCAACAACAGCTATAAAGTATATAAAGCTATCAAATCTTTTAAAGAAAAAAATTACAACTGCCATTAAAACTATTAAAATCGCTAAATCCATACAACACCTCTTTATTTTAAAATTCACTTACATTATTTATTTTATCATAACTTATAGTTATTTCATATTTAAAATAACTTTCTTCTATATTTTTATAGAAATTTGTGAGATCTAATTTAACAAAAACTACATCTTTATTTAATTCTGTTACTTCAATTAAAACAAAATCAGAATTATCATAATTAACCAAATTAAAATCTAAAATATTTAAGTAATCAGATAATAATATGTTATATTCTTTAATAATTTCATTATTAGAAATTACTTTTTTTTCAGAAATTAAAGAAGAATTTTTAATTATATTATCAATAATATCTGGAGTAAAATTAAAAGAATTAATAATATTTTTATCTAAATTACTCTCCATTATTTCAGCATAATTCAAATTAAATACTTCATCATTAAATGAAAAACTATAATTATTATTATATCTTTTTCCATCTATTTCAAATATATAGTCATTTATATTTATATTAGTTGTAAATTCATATACTTTATAATTTTTAAATAATATTCTTTGTGTATCTTTATTATTATTTTCATTAGAATTTACATTTAAAAATATAAATATGAATAGAAAAAATATGAAATACAACAATAATATCATTAAAGAACGATATCTTTTATCTTTCCATAATTCTTTAAATTTTGTAAAAATTTGTTTTATTTTTGATTCATTACTTTTATCCATATTAAATTTACTCCAAAATTTTACCGACAACAGGTCCTTTATTTAACAAACCATTTATAAAATCTGTTGCACACATTTTAGGTTTTCCTTCTGGCTGAACAACGGTAAATACAATTTCACCATTTTCTACCTTTACACCAAATCCATCTTTATATACATTAGTTATCTCGCCATTAAACTTATTTGGATAAAAATTATCCGTTATATAACTTTCCCAAACTTTTAAAATTTTAGAATCACATAAACAATAACTACCAGGCCAAGAATTTAAACCTCTAATTTGATTATAAATTTCTCTTTTAGTTTTTGAAAAATTTATTTTTTCATCTTCTCTTTTAATTACAAATCCATAGGAAGCTTTAGAAGAATCTTGTGGAATTCTATTATTAGTACCATTTAAAACACTTGGTAAAGTTTCCATAAGCAATTTAGCACCTAAAATAGATAACTTATCATGCAAAGAGGAAGCAGTTTCAGTATCTGTTATATCTACCTCTGCTTGACTAATAATATCTCCTTCATCCATTTTAGGATTCATATACATAATAGTAATTCCTGTCTTTTTAGCACCATTCATAATTGCTCTATGAATAGGGGCACCACCTCTATATTTTGGTAAAAGAGATGCATGAACATTTATACAACCATACTTTGGAAAATCCAAAATTGCTCGAGGTAAAATTTGACCATAGGCACAAGTAATAATTAAATCTGGTTCTAGTGCTAATATTTCATCAACAGAATCACGAATATGTTCAGGTTGTAACGTTAAAATAGTATTTTCTATAGCAACTTTTTTTATTGGCGAAAAAGAAATATTACCGCCTCTTCCAACAACCTTATCAGGTTGTGTTACTACTGCTCTCACTTTATAGTTTTCTATCAAACTTTTTAATATAGGAACACTAAAATCTGGAGTACCCATAAATATAATTTTTAATTCTTTTTCAATTTTTATATTTTCTAAATTCATTATATCACCTTTATTATTTTATCATAAACTATAAAAAATAACTATATTTTTATTGGATTTAAATCCACTTCTAAATTAATTTTGTTATTTAAATATTTTTGATTTAAATATTCTAAACTCTTTAATATTTCGGAAGTTTTCTTATACTTAATCATTATCTGCATATAAAATATATTATTAATTTTTGGAATACTAGAAAAATTTGGACCAAATATTTCTACATTATTACTTAAATTTGTATCTAAATATTTTTTTACCTTGTTAGCTTCTAAATTTAAAACATCAGAATCCTTACCACTCATTTTTATTAAACAAATATTATAATATGGTGGGTATTTTAATTTTTTTCTAAGTTTCATCTCTTCATTATAAAAACTTAAATAATCATTATTACAAGCAGTTTTAATACTATAATGATCTAAATTAAATCCTTGAATAATAACCTCACCACTTAATTCTCCCCTTCCAGCACGTCCTGCAATCTGATTTAAAAGTTGAAAAGTCCGCTCACCACTTCTAAAATCTGGAATATTTAGGGAAGCATCACCATTTAAAACACCAACTAAAGTAACTAATGGAAAATCAAGTCCCTTAGATATCATTTGAGTTCCAATTAAAATATTATATTTATGGTTTTTAAAATCTTCAATAATACGTTCATGACTACCTTTTTTAGTAGTAGTATCAACATCCATTCTAACTACTCTAGCATTAGAAAAATTTTCAAGTAGATATTCTTCAAGTTTTTGTGTACCAAGACCAAAAGAATTAATATCTTCACTATGACAATTAGGACAAATAGTTAATTTTTTATTACCATATCCACAATAATGACATCTCATGGTATTAGAAGTTTTATGATAAGTAAGTGGTATATCGCAATTTGGACACTTTTCTGTATAACCACAATTATGACAGGTTAAAACAGTAGAATATCCTCTTCTATTCAATAAAATAATAACTTGCTCATCCTTACTAAGTCGTTCCTTAATTTTATCTGATAATATTTTTGATAAAATATTATTACCAGTTTTAAATTCATCTTTCATATCTATCAATTTAATATCCAACGTTTTATTATTAACTCTATTTTTTAAAGTCATTAATTCATAAACACCAGTAATAGCTCTTGTATAACTTTCAATAGATGGTGTAGCACTACCAAGTATTAATGGACAATTATGTTTTTTTGCCCTAAATATTGCTACATCAATCGCACTATATTTAGGAATATTTTCTTGTTTATAATTTTGAGAATGCTCCTCATCAATAATAATGATACCTAAAGAAGTAAAGGGCGCAAATATTGCACTTCTAGCACCTATCGCAATTTTAACCTCTTTTTTTTCTATTTTACGCCACTCATCATATTTTTCGCCATCACTTAATCTACTATGTAATATCGCTATATCACTACCAAAACGCGATTTGAAATTATTAACTATTTGTGGAGTCAAGCTTATTTCTGGAACTAAAACAATGGCTTCCAGATTTAGTGAAATTACCTTTTCAATAATATGCATATAAACTTCTGTTTTTCCACTTCCAGTAACACCAAATAATAAATATGGTTTAAAGGTATTCAAATTGCTTATAACATTATTTACAACATTACTTTGTTCCTCATTTAATACAATACTACATTTCTTTTTTTCATAACTATCATTTATACGATATATTTCCTTATCAAAAGAAACAATAATATTTTTTTTCAATAAAGTATTAACAGACGAAACAGATATATTATTAGCTATACTTTTTTCAATTTCACCCTTATCTTTGATAAGATCAATTATTTTATTCTGAGTTTCATTTAATTTTGAAAATTCTTGTATTTTGTTTAATTTTAAATACGTAACATATTTCTTATTAACATTAAATCCCTTATGGGCCTTTAGGGCAGATGGTAACATTGATTGATAACAACTTATTAAAGTTGACATAGTTTTTTTACTTATATATTTACCAAGTTCTAACATTTCACTATTTAGAACCGAATCAAAATCGACAATAGAAATTATTTCTTTAAGTTCATAATCATATATTTTATCATTTTCAATTTTTAAAACAAATCCTTCTAATTTTTGATATTTAAAAGGTACTAAAACCCTTATACCTATTTTGATTCTATCCTCTAAATCTTTAGGAACTAAATAAGTAAATGTTTTATCAACCTTTTTAGCTTTTAATTCAACTAAAACTTCTACTGTCATGTTATCACCATTTACATTATATAACATTCAAACAAATGTTTGCAAGAAAAAAGTTGAAATTTTCATTTCAAACTTTTTAGTGAATATTTAATTTTATCTTAAAGAAACAAGTTGATCTTTGGTAAGTCCAGTTACTTTTGATATTATATTTATATCTATATTTTCTTGATACATCGACTTTGCAACTTTAGCAATACCTTCACTAATTCCAAGTTTTTTTCCTCTTTTTTCGCCACGTCTTTCTCCATCCAGAACTCCACATTCATACGCAGCTCCATAATCTTCTTTCTCATTTCTCATTAATTCTACAATATCTTCCATATTTT
>OLHA01000651.1_pt1 | contig 20122 bp, 19 predicted proteins | sample 1605961 | NCBI WGS metagenome assembly OLHA01 (sample SAMN03283288) | human gut metagenome | biome: human-associated habitat; material: feces | host: Homo sapiens | place: Peru | collected 2012
TTCAGGTTTAGCAATACAATATTTATTTCATAGTAAAAGAAATATCAAGTAACATTAATTGTTACTTTTTATTATGGAAAAAATAAAACGATTATGATAGTATTAAAATAGGTGATAAAATGAAAGATAAAAAAGGTTTTACGTTAGTAGAGTTACTTGCAGTAATAGCAATTTTAGCAATATTAGTAATAATTGCATTACCTAACGTAATAAATATGTATAATAGCGCAAAGAAACAAACATTTTTAACGGAGGCTAGAACAATTTATAAGGAAGCGCAAAAAAAATATGTTAGTGAAAGCATATTAGGAAATAATGTTAATACAATAAGTTCAAACGGAAATAAACTAGATCTAACAGGTAATAAAATTGATTATGATATTAAACTTGATAGTGCAGGAAACATAACTGATTTTAAAGCATATGATGGTACATATTGTATTAGCGGAAAGTTTAATGATATATCAAAATTAGATATAGCTGAAGTTATTGAGGGAGAATGCGAAAATAAGGAAGAGGTAATTGAAACAATATCTTTTGAAGAAGATTCATGGGATACGATTGTTAAAGCTATAAAAAGTGGTAATACACCAAACTATGAAGTTGGAGACACTAAAGAGCTAGATTTAGGAAGTAACGGAAAACATGTAGTAAGAATAGCAAATATGTCTACTCCAAGTGAATGTTCTACAGAAGGATTTTCGCAAACAGCCTGTGGATTTGTAATAGAATTTACAGATATTATTACTAAAATGAAAATAAATACAACAGCAACAAATGTTGGAGGATGGGAAAAAACTCAAATAAGAACATTTGTAAACAATGATATATATAATAGTATGCCACAAGACTTAAAAAATGCAATTATTAATACTAAAGTAATATCTAATTATGGACAAAGTGATAATAAAAATATAGAGACAACAGATAAAATATATTTACTTTCAGTTACAGAAGTATTGGGTGAAAGCAATAATTTATTAAATGAGCTAACAAGCAATTTAACTAGACAACTTGATTACTATAAAGATAGAAATATTAAAAACTCATATGGTGCAACAAAAAAATATAATGGAACAGCAACGCATTGGTGGCTACGTTCCACAGTTGAAGGAGACAATAGTGGCTTTATATTTATTACAGATGGAGGGGAAATGTCAAATCCAACTGCTACCAATTTATATGGTGTATCACCAGCGTTTAGAATTGGATAAAAACTATATAAAGTAACATTAATTGTTACTTTTTTTATGGAAAAATTATATTTGATATGATATTATAAATATATAATAGGTGAGTATGAAAAATAACTTAGTAAAAATTTTATTAACAATGAGTTTTCTTATTCTAACAATAACCGCATCAGTTATTGGTTTTTTTGAACGTGAAAAAATAGATGCATTAGAAAGCGGATTTAAAATATTAGGAAGTAATGATGTTACACTTGATTATGGGAATAACTATGTAGAAGAAGGATACGTTGCGGAATTTGATGGAAAAAATTATAAAAACGAAGTAAAAATAATAAATAATATTGATAATACTAAAGTAGGAGCATATGATATAGAATATACATTACAATATAAAAAATATAACAAAACACTAAAGAGAAAAGTAACTATAGTAGATAATGAAGCACCAACATTAAATATAAGTGATAAAGAAATATACTGTACTATAAAAGAAAAATGTGATGATATAACATATACAGCTAAAGATAATTATGATGGAGATATAACTGATAAAGTAAAAGTAGAATCAAATGTAGATATTAACAAAAAGGGAAATTATGAAATAAGATATACTATCGAAGATTCAAGTGGAAACAAAGCAGAAGAAACTGTAAAAGTACATGTAACAACAAAAGATGAGAATACTTATATAGAAGTTAAAATATCTACACAAAAACTAGTATATTATGTTAAAAAGAAAGCTGTCTTTACAACAGATGTAACAACAGGTCTTAATGGAGCAACCAAACTTGGAAACTTTAGAGTAAATAAAAAGGCAAGAAATACATATCTTGTAACAAAAAAATATAAGTCATTTGTTAAATATTGGATAGGATATGATGGAAGAAGTTATGGAATACATGATGCCTCATGGAGAAAGAAATTTGGTGGTAAGATCTATTTAACTAATGGAAGTCATGGATGCGTAAATATACCAACTAAAGCAGCCGAAAAACTATATTCAATGGTAGAAGTGGGTACTCCAGTATATATTAAAAGATGAGTGATCATCTTTTTTATTGCTTTTTGAAGGAAAATAGGGTATAATATACACTCAGCAAGAAGGGGAAAAGGAAATGGAGGTATATTACTATGAAAATAATAAAAAAAGCTAATATTTGTTCATATAAAGCGAATAACGAATTACTAGCAAACAAAAGAATAGATGGATTACATTTTATGACAAGAAATGGTTTTACATTCGATTCAAAAGAATTAGATAAACATGTTAGAACAAGAAAACCAATAATATATAGAACTGAAAACGATGAAATGGCATCAATAGATTATACAATGTTTTGTTTAACAAACTTTTCAAAAAGATTTCCTAATTTAATAGTATCTCTTTCAGATACTGAAATGACTTTATATATTCAAGAAATGTTAAAAGGCGAAGGCGTTAATATAAAAACAGCCACACCAATTATAGAAACAACTGATGGTGACTATGTACTATACTCAAAAGAAGCATTAAAAACCCCAAGTGGACAAAGTGAAAAGACAAATGTATCTAAAATGTTAGAACTATTACGTCAAAAGAAAAAATTAATATTAGATTATGAAGCATATACAGACATGGAAGGTCTTGAAGCATTAGATGAACTTAGAAGAGAAACTAATGACTCTGATGATATACTAATAAGTACATGGACACCAAAAAGAATTTTAAAGTAAAAAAATAGTTGCAATAATTAAATTAATATGTTAATATTTTAACGAGGTAAAAAAATAGATGATAGAATTAAACAAAGTAAAACCTAACAAAATATTAAAAAAGTGTTCAGGTATCACTATTGATTTTAATTCTTTTTAAATTTCTCATCATTAATTGATGAGATTTTTTTTGCCATAATTTATTGTTTAAAAGGAGGAAATATGAAAGAAAACAATAAAATGTTACTTGATGTTAATGAAAAGCCACCAATACTTAAGTGGATACTTTTATCTTTGCAACATGTATTCGCAATGTTTGGAGCAACAATTTTAGTTCCAATTTTAGTGAACGCTGCATCTGGAAGTGAGGTGCTTTCTATACCAGTTGCATTAATATCTTCAGGAATAGGAACACTAATCTATATAATATGTACTAGAGGAAAAAGTCCAGTATATTTAGGAAGCTCATTTGCATTTATTTCACCAATGATAGTAGGATTTGCTAAAAGTGGAAAATCAAGCGTATTTACTGCAATAATGGCAGTAGGACTAGTATATGTATTAGTAGCATTAATAATTAAATTAGTAGGTAAAAAATGGATTAATAAGTTATTGCCACCTATAGTAGTAGGACCAATGATAATGATTATAGGGTTGTCACTAGCACCAACTGCAGTAGAGGAAATAGGGCTTAATATGGAAACAGTTCCATGGAAAAACATAGTAGTAGCGTTAGTAGCATTTTTAACAACAGGAGTACTTGCAGTAAGAGGAAAAGGATTCCTAAAAGTAATACCATTCTTAATGGGAATGATAGCAGGATATATAGCATCAATGATACTTGGCATGGTGGATTATTCCGGTATAGCAAGCGCTAAAATAATATCAAAACCAGATTTTTATCTACCATTTATTCACTATAAATTAAATTTTGGAGCACTACTTACTATAGTACCAATCGCACTAGTTACGATAGCAGAACATATAGGAGATCACAAAGTATTAAGTGAAATAATAGACAAAGATTTAATAGAAGATCCAGGATTAGATAATACACTTATGGGAGATGGAATTGCAACATTTGCAGCAGGACTTATTGGAGGACCAGCTAACACTACATATGGAGAAAATACTTCAGTAGTTGGTATGACTAAAGTAGCTTCTGTATGGGTAATTGGACTAGCAGCAGTAATAGCAATAATATTTGGATTCTTAGGACAATTAACAGCTATCATTTCATCAATACCAACTCCAGTACTAGGTGGAGTATCAATATTACTTTATGGATTTATATCAGTAAATGGACTTAAAATATTAATTCAAAATAAAGTTGATTTTGGAAATACTAAAAATGTAATTGTAGCTTCTTCAATGTTAATTTTAGGACTTGGTGGAGCAGCTATATCAGTAGTAACAAAAAATATAAATCTTTCAATATCTGGTATGAGCTTAGCAGCAATCGTTGGTATACTTTTAAACTTATTAATTAAGGAGGAAAAATAATGAAAGAAATAGTTTTAAATCATCCTCTAGTCACTCACAAATTATCAATACTTAGAGATGTAAATACTGGAACTAAAGAATTTAGAGAAATAATAAGTGAAATATCAGTACTTCTATGTTATGAAGCAACTAAAGATGCAGTACTTGAAGAATGTGAAATAAAAACTCCTTTAGAAAAATATAAAACATATAAATTAAATGAAGATAAATATGCTTTTGTACCAATATTAAGAGCAGGAATGAGCATGGTAGATGGCATATTAACAGTAATACCAAATGCTAAAATAGGACATATAGGTCTTTATAGAAATGAAAAAACATTTGAACCAGTAGAATACTATTACAAAATGCCAAAAGGTATAGAAAATAGAGAAGTATTTATTCTAGATCCAATGTTAGCTACTGGAGGAAGTGCTATTGCTACAATCGATAGACTTAAAAAAGATGGCGTTAAAAAAATTAAATTCTTATGTATAATTTCATCCCCAGAAGGAATTAAAGCATTAAAAAAAGCACATAAAGATGTTCAAATATATACTTCTTGCATAGATAGATGTTTAAATGAAAATAAATATATTTTGCCAGGTTTAGGTGATGCAGGAGATAGGGTTTACGGTACCAAATAAACTTATGATTAAATAATTAAAAACTATGTTATAATAATAATATGATAAAAAAGATACTTAAAGAAAATTGGATATATATGTTAATTATTATCTTCTTGATAGTATCTTTTATTGTGATTAAAAATAGTAGTATTTACAAATATATTGTAAACTTTGACTATAAAGTAATTGAATTTTTTGGAAATATAAATGACAAAAGGTTAACAGCATCAATGAGCTTTATAACAAATTTTGGAGATTGGCACATACCAATTTTAATAATCGTGTGTATTTTATTGTTTATAAAGAATAAATGGTATTTTTATACACTTTCAGGAAGCTATTTATTATCTGGAATCACAGTGTTTATCACAAAATTATTAGTAGCAAGACCAAGACCACTAGAAGCATTAATAGAAATACCCAATAGTTATAGTTTTCCAAGTGGTCACACTTTAACATCACTTGTATTTTACATGACTTTATTCTATTTAATGACTCAAAAATCAAACACATTATTAAGAGTAACATTTGGATTACTATTTTGTTTCTTGATATGTATTGTAGCATTTTCAAGAGTGTGCTTAGGTGTTCATTTCTTCTCAGATGTAGTAGGTGGATTTATACTTGGAATACCTTGCATACTTTGTAGTTTAAATATAATAGAAAAGAATTTTAAGGAGAAGTTAGTATGAAAGCATTAGCTTTAGAAGGTGGAGGAGCAAGAGGAGCATACGAAGCGGGCGCTATAAAAGCTCTATCTAAAAAGAAAATATTTTTTGATGCGGTCGCAGGTACGTCCATAGGAGCGATAAACGCAGCATTTTATGCATGCAATAACCTAGATGGAATGTACAAATTATGGGAAACAACTGATAGTAAAGAACTATTTGGTTTAAATGGAAAATTCTTGAACGATATTTCAAATCATAAATTTGATTTAAAAGAAATAAAAGAAAACAAAGAAGATATTGAAAAGATAATAAAAAATATTGGCGTAGACACAACTAATATAAGAAGACTTCTATCAAAGAACTTAAAAGAAGATAAATTCTATAAAAGCAAGATTAACTTTGGCTTAGTGACATTTAGTATAAGTGATTTAAAGCCTCTTGAGATATTTAAGCGTGATATACCAAAAGGAAAATTTGTTGATTATGTTTTGGCAAGTGCATACTTACCTGGTTTTAAATTTGAAAGAATAATTGATGATAAGTATTATTTAGATGGTGGAGTACATATGAATTGTCCTGTAGATATGCTTCTGGATGAAGGATATGATGAAGTATATGCAGTTAGAGCTTGGGATAATAGAAAATTAAAATATAAGCCAAGGAAGAATACTAAAGTACACATTATAACACCAAGAGAAGACTTAGGTTCAATATTAGTGTTTACTCCTGAAGTATCACTCTATAGAATGAATTTAGGCTACTATGATGCTTTAAAATACCTAGATAACTTAGATGGTAATAAGTATTATTTCAAACACAAAGATGAAGCATATTATGATAGATTATTTGATAAAGTTACATTAAAAAGAATGATAAAAAAATATAATAAAAGTTTACCACCTAAATCAAATAAAGACTTTATCATAAAAGTGATAGAAAAGATATGCAAACAAAGAAATATAGAAAGATTTAAAATATATAATTTTCCATATCTAATTACTAAATTAAAGTATCAATTTGCAGGTGATAAAAATAATATATACTATGATTTTATAAAAAATATAAAAGTGGATTTTGAAGATTAATCCACTTTTTTTAATAAATCACTTGCAAAATATACATTTTATTGCTAAAATATTATTTGCAAATGCAGGTATAGTTCAACGGTTAGAATGTGGCCTTGCCAAGGCTAAGATGCCGGTTCGATTCCGGTTACTTGCTCCAATATGTTACTAAGTCATTCGAAAGAATGATTTTTTTATTTTCTTTTAATGAATTATCTGGGTCACATTCTACATCTATATCAAATTATTTTTAATACCATAAGATACTGCTTTTTTAATATTTTCATCCTTTATTTCCTCACATTTAGATTGAGAAAAAGCAATTAAACCTTCTAATAACTGAATGTTTTCTTTGCAAATCTTATCAAATGATTCAATACCAAAGTCATCAATATGTCTCTTATTTCTAATTGCTAAGGCATAAATATCATTCAAACCAAAATTCATTCTACCACATTTTTCGTTATTGAAATTATATCATAAATATATTTTTAATCAGAAATTTTATAGTTTTCTTTTGTAAAATATATTTATGTATCCCATATAAGTTAAATCTTTACTTTATCATAAGATGAAACATTTTTGCTAAGTATATTTGTACCAACATTTAAAAGCATTTTTAAATCAATTAAGAACATCTATATCAACAATTTTATCATTGTCATAAGTTATTTTATAAACACCGGGACTCTTAGGTTTCTCATTAACGATTTCTTTTTCCTTATATTTAGCATATACTTTTCCATTATCAAATTTAAATTCACATGTATTTTGTAAGAAAGATAAAAGCATAATTCCATGTATAACTATAATAGTTTTATCATTTTTACTAAGTACTTCACTAATAAAATCATTTAATCTTTTATCCATATCATTTAAAGATTCACCATTTCTAACTTTGAAGTTTTTATCGTTAAAAGAATGCTCTGTATAGTCACTAGGTAATTGATTTAAATACATGACACCAAATTCTCTTTCGTTTATTCTATCATCAAGTTTAATTTTAGTATTATTAAATTCACTTATATATTTAGCTGTACCAATAGCTCTAAAAGAATTACTCGAATAAACATTTGAAATATCATGTAATTCCTTAATATTAGTTAGTTCCTTTGCTTTTTCTTCACCTTTAGTAGACAATACCATATTCTTGTTATACTCACTCCAAAGAACATTGTAATAATCATTATAATTATCTATTTCTACAAATGGACTAGAATGTCTTATTAAATAAATATACTTCATAAATATCACCTATATAAATTATGTCATTTGATGGCATTATTATCTATATATTATAATAAATTTTACACTAAAGAACTTAAAAAATGACACATAGAAACATAAAAATATATATTTTTAATGAGATAAATATTATAAAAAAATCACTAAATACTAGTGATTTTAAATTATTTCTTTTTAAATATTCTACTTAATATATTTTTTCTTTTAGGTTCTTTTGGTGACTCTATACCATTTGGAAATTTAACTTTAGTCTTTTTCTCTTTATACCAAAAGAAATCACTTAATGATTTTATTTTATAGTCAAGTAGTTTAATTCTACAATATAATTTTTGAACTTTGTCATCAGTCATATCGCTAAAGGCCATATTATTGTATTGTCTAACTAGGCTGTTTCTTTCATCACATAACTGTGCTCCAAGATTATTAAGTTCTTCTTTTGATAAATCTTTAACTTTATCATAGTCAACAATATAATCTAACTTTGAAAAAAATTCAACAATTTCTTTTCCTTCTAGTTCTTTAAATTCATTTTGATTATCAGGTGTACAGATGAAAAAATCACCATATACTTGATTTAATACTCCTTCGGGACATGACATTCCTGAGTATGCTAATGCATTTGCTAAATGTGTTAAGTCACTATTTTGAACATAAACTTTGTTATCTCTAATTATTTTCATAATTCCTCCATGTAAAATGTATTCTAGCATTTAATAGTGAAGTTTGCAATAAACATATTAAAACAGTATACGTAACATATACTGTTCTAATAATTTAAAATAATTATTTTTTTGTTATTTGATGTAAAGAATTCCACGTGCTTCATTTTCATTTACTAATAAATATCTTCCATCACTTATTTTTCTAACTTGATAAGGTCTTGTATTAGTTTGATTAGATTGAGTAATTGAAGATAGGTATAATATATCTTCTGAAATTTTCCATGATCTTCTATTTGCATATCCAACAGCGTATTTATTACCGCCTTATTTAATAAATCAAAGTGTACAACATATACAAAAAGATAACTTATTATAAGCTATCTTTCTATTATATATGAATTGAATCTTGTATATCATCAATTTGAGCATCTTGATTTTGAATTATTTCATTTGCTTGCAATTCATCTACATTTATAATTGGTACAGGCTCCATATCTTTATTTGAAGTAATTGTTCTAAATTTTTGAAGTCTTGAATCGTGTTTTGGTTCTAATGACGAATCTATAGAATCATCGGATTTTGAAGCAACAACCTCAGTTTGCATCTTACTAATAAGTTCATCTAAATCTATATTTGCAAGCTCAGGATGAATAGTTTTTAAGTATTCGAGTCTTACAACAGGTGATGCTACTATTGAGTCATCCTTAGTTTTAACCTCATTTATTCTAACAAGTCTAGTAAAGAATTCTTTAATAATTTTATTTTTTTCATCATCAAAATTCATATGAATAACTCTAGAATATTTATCAAGTTCTTTTTGAGCTAATTGATCTTGAAGAGAATAACTAAATTTAACTAACTTTTTAGCAGAATCTGAATTAAATGTGTATGTACCAAGCGTAAAAGATGATTCCGGCACAGTATTCTTAGCTTTATCAACAAATCTTATTCGATCTAAAACAACCGCATCTCTAATACAACTAGCTATCTTACTAACAACTTCTGACTGTTCACCGGAAATACCATATAAGCTACATAATTCATGAAGCTTTGCTTTTCTATCATTCTCTACTTCTGAAACAGTTTTGTTATCTGATTTAAGATCTTGAAGTTCTATTGCAGCTTGTATTATATTGATATCAGATTGTGAATACTTTGTAGATAATCTATTTCCAGCTAATTTTGCACTATATTGACCATGATCCTCTGAAACATCTAATTTTCTACCACAAGAATAGTATTTTGCGGCTTCAGCAAGTAATGCCCTTGTTTTATCATCATAACCATCCATTTTAGATATTGCATCACTAAATAAAATTACTCTAGAAACATGCTCTTCATCATAATCTTTATTTCCTTGATAATAGCCTTCAGAATGTATTTCTTCGATACTTTCTTCTATCTTAGAAACGTCTACCATTGAGATTATTTGCTTAGCTGTTAGTTGTTCTGGCAAATCTGTTCTTTTTCCATATGAAACATCAAATGTAATTGAAGATAAATCTTGTCCTTGCATTTGAGATAAAACATCTAAAGTTTTTGAACCCTTAAAAGATTTTATTTCTTGTTTACCATAGGTTCTTTGCAATTCATCAATTTTATGATCAATATCAACATCAATTCCAGTCCATAATTGCTTTTCATACATTGTTGGCATTAAGAATGATTTTTTTCTTTCTTCTGATACTATTTCTTTTATTTTTTCTAGTGCTTCTAGTCCTTCTTGTGTTTGTCCGTTACGAATTCTATGTTCAACATTTGAGATACATTCTGTTAATATTTGATTTAATCGTACTATGTTAAATGGAGCTAAACGTTTTTTATTTTCTTCTTGAGATACATTACTTTTTGTTTGTTCTTCTGATGATTTATCTATTTCTTCATCACCTTTTAAATCTTCGAGTGCATCAACGATAAAATCCGCTTGATTTTCAGCAAGTGTACCCAATAATTCATTTGATAAGCTAGAAAATCTATGTGCATTTCTAACATTACAAAATCTTGTTACAATTTCTTCAACTAATGATGTATCAACTTCTTCACTAGTTTTAAATTTATTAAGTGCATCCATAATATGAATCATTTCATTCTTAGCAAGTTCTCTACGATCAATTAATTCAATTGGGACAGGATATCCTAGCTTTTTCCCTAACTCTATAGCTGCTTTTATACTATCTTCATCAACTTCTTCAAAACATATGATAGAAGAAGGTTGAATCTTTTTATACTGGCCGTCTTTTGCTAAAATATCTTGTATTTCAATATCATATTCTGAGTATAAGCCTCTAATTTGATTAGGCATATCCTTAGAAGAGAAAAATCTTTGTTGTCTTCCAGTAAAGACAGTGTTTTTTCTATTATCAGAACATAAATCATAAGGAGCAGCTGCAGAAATAGACTCAGGACTAAATCCATTTATTGAGACAATAATTCCTTTTTTATCATCGATCATTGCAGTTCCGGGATTAGATTGATTTATAAAACTAAAACATAAAGCATGGTTATTTGCCATTTGATTAGTATTCCATCTATCATACATATCACCCTCAGTAGCAGATGTTTTACGATATGCTCCTAACAAACTAACTATTCTATTAAAGTCTCCACTGACTTTTCTAACAGTATATTTTTCGCCATTAAAATCTAATTCTTGTGTTTGTAATAAATCAACATTTTTTGATAATGAATCAACCATATCTCTACCATAAGCTCTTCTTAAAGCATTTTCTAATACAGTTGATTTTTGATAACGAAGAAATGAATCTTCTTTTCTTTCTAAACTAGTATATTTTTTAAACTCGGTCTTAATAGCATCTATATCTTGAGTTTCAATAAGAGATCTTAATTTTATTATTGCCTCTAAAGCTTCTTTTTCGCCAAGTTCTTTATATGATTCTGGACTAACATTTTTATAATTTTGAAGAATCTGCTCCGGATCATTTCCATACATAGTAACTAAATTAACAACAGTACCGTAGTTTAATCCAGTGACTCTTTCTAAATATGCATTTTTGATTTCAACAAAAGTAGAATTTTCATCATTAATAATATTTTCTAATTCAACATTTCTTCTTTCAACAAACGTTAAAATGTCATCATAACTTTTAATTTTTTTTGCTTCACCTGAATTTAAAGTTAAATATGAAATAACAGTTTTTTCATAGTCTGTAAATGGCATATCTTTTTTATCAAGCCTTTCAGATACAATATCGAAGAACTTTGCATATTGCTGTTGTGATGAGTAAAACCATGCATCTTGTTTACAAAGTGATATAGATTTGCCTAACTTTTCAATTAGTGGTTCAATAAATACATCATCCATTTTTAAATTATCTAATGCAAATCCAAATGTTTTTAATACATTTTCGTTTTCAGCTAAATCTAAAACTAACCATTCTACATCTCCATGTCTTACTATTTTTTCTAAGCTTGATTCTCCAATAGCACTAACTATTTTAGGATCTAAGATTTCAAGTTGAAATGTTTTAAACAGTTCTGCATTGTTAATAGCAAACTTTTGCATCAATTCTCGTTCTTTTTGTGTTAATTCAGTTCTATTCAAACTGGCTAGTTTATTTTTAAATGCTATATCTAGTAATTCACTAAAATTTTCTGATTTGGGATTCGCATAATCTAAATATCGTAAGTTTTTTCCTACTGCATGTCTTATAACATCATCACTAAGGTATTCTCTTGGTATAGTTCTTAGAAGATCGAGATGTTCATATTTATATGTACTATCTCCTACATACTCAATTTCAGGATATTTATCTAATGCATAAATTAATAATTGCTGATATTCTTGCAGTTGTTCTGGAGTTTCAGGAGTTGGCATTAACTTAAGGGATAAGTCATTATTGATGTCTATGCAAGCTTTATTCATTGCGGTTGTTATTGCTTCTTTAGGAACGTTTGAATATAAATTACCAATCCATCCAGTGTTTTTAACAAAATCAATCCATAATTTTTCATACCATGTTCTATATTCTTGTTTTTGACTTTCAGAAAGAGATTCTTGCCATTTAGCATATTTTTCTTTTAAATCGTGTGGCAAGTCATCGAGCTTTTGATCTATGCATGGAATGTTACATATTTCAGCAGGATGTATATCTTTTAATGCACGTTCTACCATTTTAGGTGTTATATTTCTAAAATCAAGAAGTGCTAAAGAAGCATGGCTTCTATCAACGTTTTTTTCAATACATTTATCTAAAAACTCATTCCAAAGACGTTCATTAAATTTTGAGTAGGGAAGATATACATAAAGTTGACTCATATCTTTAGCATTAGATATAGTTTGAGATATTAAATTTTCATACCATGTATCATATTCCTCTTGCGAAATAGTTGGTATAAACGTTTCTGATGGTATCTCTGTTAAAATGTAATACGATTTAGAAGCCAATGTTTCATAAAGTTTTAAAGTTCTAGAACTTTCAGGTATATGTTTCAAAAACTCCGGATAAGAAACATAATCCCTAGTTACTATAGCTTCAGCAGCTTTTTGACACACATTGATATCCTTTTTATCATCTGTTAAGATTGATAAGATATATATAGCATTTTCAGGATTTTTCTCAATTGTTGATACTACTAAAGATTTGGCCCAAGAATCATATTCTTCTTGTGAAATCCCTTTATCAATATTTTCCTTTGGAAGTTGTTGAAGGTAGTTTAAGTCACGATTACAAGCTTCTTCCCATATTTCACGAGTTTTAAATTCCGATGGAATATATTCAAAAATGGTATCAAAATCATATTTAAATTTACCTATTATTTCTTTTATAAATTCGGGTGTATAAGAACTTTTAGGTATATGTTTAAGCACATCTTTTGATATATAGTCAAATTTATCTATTATTTTTTTGGCTATAGTTCCATCCTGCAATATAGAATTAGGTAGTAAATTTAAAATCACATTAAAATCTTTACCATACAAAAAACTTTTACGATTATCTAAATAATTGATTATTAAATCTTCTGTTATAACTCTTGAATCTACACTTTTTAAAAGATTTAAAACATCATCTTTTGAATAAAAAGATACTAATTTTCTCTTTAAAATAGAACTATAAATTTCAAAATATTTTGGGTCGTCTAAAGATAATAGAAAGTTAAAATCATTAATATCAAAACTTCTAGAATCAATATCGAATATATCAGATAATTTATCGCCGTATATATCCACAATACCCTTTAAAATATTTTTATACTCTTCATCTGAAAAAAGTTTATCTTTTTCTTCGGGAGATTGTAAAAAATATAAAAGCTTAAATGTATTTAGAGTTACACCAACATTTGTACCAGCATTACTTAAGACATTATACGCCTCATCTACATTACCATTTTCAAGTAAGTTTTTAATTCTTTCAAGTACATCTTGAGATAAATTCTCATATTTTTTTTTAAGCTCTTCAAATATTGTTTCTTGGTTATCAATAGAATATCTAATTTCATCAGAACTCATAATTTACCTCCTTAACGTTTGACCATCTTTTTCTTCTTGCTCAGCTTTCTTGAATAATATCAATTTATCATTTAAATTTTTTAAGTATTCATATTGTAATTTATCAATAGAAGGTTGTTCTAATGGTTTAGATGGACTAGGTTCCTTTGAATTTAAACTATGTTCTTTACTAATATCATTTAAATTTTTATTATCTTCCATATATAAACTCCTATGTTATCTTTATAAAATCATTATAACATTATTTTACTTAATACTCAAAATAATACATAAAAAAAGAGAAATTAATCTTTTTTCTCATTTTTAGTTTCATAATAATCTTTTAACAATTCAACTCTTTTAAACATAAATTTAGCTGTAAATAATATAATCAAAGATACAGTGATATAAAAAGGCAGTATCATATCAGTATCTGTAAAAGTACAACCTAAGCTAAAACAATGCATTGATATTGTACCAAAAAATAAAGTTATTATAACTGCTGCAAAATACTGTAATAAAAATGTGCGATAGTATTCTGTTTTAACAAATTCTTTTTTTAGTTTTATTATTTCATCCCTTTTTAAATTATAAATATTCTTCTTCACAATAAACCTACTTTCTAAAATATATTCTAACATAAATAAAATTTTATTATTTCACAATATATAGAACTTTACACTTTATAGTTGTTTATCATATCATTGATTAACTTAACTGTCTCATTACTATTAAATCTTTGTTCTTTACTATTAATGAAATCATTCCATTCACTACGAACTAAATCTATCGTATCTTTGTTTACTTTGTCATTAAAAATAGCTAATGCAGTTTTTTTGTAATTCATAAGCGATACTGCTCCTAAAGCTTTATAATAAGCAACTTCGGGTATAGTAGAAATTTTATAAAAATGTAGTGCCATATCATCATCTATTTTTCTAGGATTTGATATTATTATCTTATTAGTTCTAAACACTCCATGAGGTGTAGCTGATTCTACTACATCTATAACTTCTGCATCATGAGGCAATGTGACATCATAAAGCGTGTCACCCCTATGAAGCCATCTTAATATTTTTTCAGGTGTAGAAAAGTTAATTCCACCAAATTCTTTACCGCTTTTAGCATTTGGATTCCAAGTTTTAGCTTCTGTGACTTCATCTAATTTATAATGAAAATCACTATTAGCACCAGCAGTCAAGCCAAACATTACTTTAATATATTTCATAAGACCTCCGTATTATATTTTATTATAACAAAAAAATAGCGCTGTGTACATTATTTATTCTTATTATATTTATAGAAACCTTCGCCAGAAGATTTACCAAGTTTTCCTTCATCTATATATTTCTTTAAAAGTTTTTCCATACCTTTAAAATTATATGGAGCTAGAAAAGAAGGAATTTTTATATACATAAGTACAATTTCATATGCAGTTTTTAGTCCAACTGTATCAAGTATTTGAAATGGTCCTTTAGGAGAACCTGTTCCAAGTGTCCATGCTTTATCAATACTTTCTGGATCTGAAATACCATTAACATATAAATCTAATCCTGAGAATAATAATGGTATTAACATAGAATTTAGCAGGTAACCTGATTTTTCTTTTTGAAGTGGAAGAGCAATCATATTGATATTTTCTGCAAACTTCATAACTTCATTAAAATATTTATCTTCAGTTTTGCTGTGTCTCATAACTTCTGCGGTATTATTTTTCCATATTGAATTGGCAAAGTGTAATGATAAAAATTTTTCTGGTCTACCAGTATATTTAGCTAGTTTACTTGGAAGCATAGTAGATGAATTAGTAACTACTATAGTTTTATCATCTAATAATGGAGCCATTTCTAAGTATAAATCTTTTTTAGCTTTAAAGTCTTCAGTCATAGACTCAATAACTAAATCTGCTCCTTTTAATGCTTTATTAATATCTAACTCTAATTTTATATTTTTGAAAGCATCTTCTACTTTTTTTAAACATTCTTTTTCATTAAATACATTTTTCCCTACGATACCACGACACCAATTATTAATAGATTTACCATCTTTACTTGCCATCAATTTTATAGCATCTATATAAGAATTTTTTACTGATTCTAGTTTTGGTTTAGTTCTATCAATACTACCTTTACTCCTCAACCATATAGTTACATTAAATCCTGAATAAGCTGTTTGAAAAGCAATCTGAGTACCTAAAACTCCACCACCCATTACAGTAATATTTTTCATGTTATACCTCCTAATAACTAAATAATTATATCATATAATACACTGAATATTCAAAAAATAGATTCATTTAATGATGTTAGTAATATTAAATTTCTTATAATAATTGATTAAATATTTAATTTATGTTATAAAACTAATAAAGGAAGTGTATCATGGGAAAATTTAGTAAAGAAATGAAAGAAAAATATAAAGAAAAAAATAAAAAATCTATCGCGGTTTATTTGCTACTAAGACTTCTTGTAATAGTATGTATGTGGATACAAATTGTAATGAAACAATATAATAATGCTTTGCTTTGTGTTTTGGCATTATTCTTATTTACAATTCCAACTATAATATCAGAAAAATTTAAAATAGGTATTCCAAGCCTTCTAGAATCTATTATTTATATGTTTATATTCTCATCAGCTATTCTAGGTGAAATAAATAACTTCTATGGAATAATACCAGGATGGGATACTATGCTTCATACTCTTAATGGATTTATATGTGCAGGTATAGGTTTCTCACTTGTTGACTTATTAAATCAAAATAGTGAAAGAATTAGTCTATCTCCAATATATGTAGCACTAGTAGGATTTTGTTTCTCAATGACAATTGGTGTTCTTTGGGAATTTTATGAGTTTGCTAGTGATAGAGTATTCTTAACTGATATGCAAAAGGATAGAGTAGTACAAAAATTTGGTTCAGTAGATTTAAATAAAGAAAAAGTTAATAGTACTGTTAGAGTGGAAAATATAGATAAAACTACAATACATACTAAAGATGATAGAATATATGTAATTGAAGGTGGATATTTAGATATAGGTATTATTGACACTATGAAAGACTTGTTTGTAAACTTTATAGGAGCAGTTGTTTATAGTACACTAGGTTACTTCTATATTAAGAAAAGAGATTACTCATTTGTTAAAAACTTTATGCCAAACAAAATAAAGAACGAAAATTAATCGTTCTTTTTAAATTCATTTTTATGTTCATTAAAGAAATCATAATATATTCTAACATTAGGTAGTTCTGTCCAATTTTTAGTAGTTACTTCATCTTCATCTAAATCATATATTTTAGCTTCTAATAAATTAAGTAGAAAAGGCGAATGTGTTGAAATAATAAACTGACAATTATAAAATCTAGCAGACTCTTCAATGAATTTTTTAAGTTTTATTTGATTTTCAGCAGATAAACTATTTTCTGGTTCATCAAGTATATAAATACTATCTTCTTTAATTTCTCTTTCCCAAAACATTAAAGCAGATTCTCCGTTAGATTGTTCTACTATATTATTATTACCAAGTCTATTTCTTACATAATTAGACATTGTTTTTCTTTTAGAATCATATGTATCTTTAAGTTTTTCGTAGTTATCAAAATTATTATCACTATTAAATTTCATATCTAAGTATTCACGGCTTAATCTTTCTTTTCTTCTATTAACATTCGCATTTATACTTCTAATATCTAAAAGATAATCAAACACATCATCACTTGTAATAGTTTTAATTTCCATAGGTTCTTCAAAACTCATATCATACTTACACTTAGAAGCATATAAATCGAAAAAAGCACCTTTATCAAAATTCTCTTTTCTACTTGAATGAAGACACTCTGAAATAATATTAAGAAGAGTGCTCTTACCGCTACCATTTCCTCCATAAAATATTGTTATATTACTAAAAGTAATTTCTTTAAATTTTTTCATAGAGAATAAACCAACTGGATAATAAGAGTTAAAAATGTGTCTTCTTTCTTCATCGAATAAATAATGTTCTTGAACATCATCAAGCAATTCAAATCTTTTTAAATAAACCATAAAACCTCCTTAATCTTTAATAATAATACCTAAATATCTTGCTAACATCGCAGCTTCTATCATATTAACACTAATCCCTTTTAATGATTGTAAGTCAATATTTATATCATCAATACTAGAATTAGATAAATCAAAACCTATATGTTCAAGTCTTAAAATAGTTACTTTATTAAGATTACATTTATCAAAATCAATATTTTTAAAATGGCATTCTGTTATATATGATTCTTCAAGAGTACATTCACTAAATAACAAGTTATCAACATTAACGCCATAAAAATTAGAATATCTTAAATTGCAATTATTAAACTTAACATTCTTAAGATTCACTTCACTAAATGAAACACCAATTAATTTAGAGTTATTAAATATTACTCTATGAATACCAACATTTTCAAAAGATTTATTAGATAAATCACAATTATTAAAAATACAATCGATAAATTCAACATTCAAAAGTTTAATATCATTAAAATCAATCTTATTAAATATACAAGAATTAAAAGTAATATTAGAGAAGTCTTCTATATTATTTTGATCAAACTCTTTGTTATCGATAGAGTATTCATAGTTATCTTTAATATAATAATCAGTAAATTTAATTTTTGGTTCAATAATTTTCTTCATGGTTTTATTATACAATATAAATGTAATATATTGTAAAAATGTTTATAAATATTTCTTTGTTATGATAAAATATAGTTGTGATTTATATGAACGACATAAATGTGTTTTATGATGAAATAATTAATGAAGCAAGTACTGGTAGAGTAGATTGCTTTTTTATGATGAATTTACTTTTTAGTACATATATAAGAGAAGAAAACAAAACTATAGAGGCTAAAAAGAATGACGACGGAAGATATTTGATACCAAGATTAGTTATTAAGAATAAAGATAATTTTAACAAGCTATTAACAGAGTATTTAGCTTTAGCTAGGAAGAAATATGATTTATCTATATATCAAGATGAATTAACATTTGCTGATGTTGAAAATTATGAACAAGTTATTAACAAAATAATATTAACTACACTATGGGCAAATGCTACATACGATGATTTTAGCGAATCAGAGGAATTCTTAAAAAAACAAATAGCATTTTTAAAAGATGAGACATTTAGTGAATATGAAGAACCAACTATAATAGGATATTCTGAAACTTTAGGTGGATATGTAGAAGTTGAAAATATTCAAGAAACTATATTAAATGAAACACCTAACTCTTTAAAAATATCAGTTATTGAACCTGAAACTAATGAAAGATACACTTTTCCATTAGTGAGATATGGTATAGAAGATAATAAATGTTATATATATGCAGTTCAAAAAAATAAAAGGTATGATGAAGAAAACAAATTTAAAAAGAAAGTAAATCGTAGATTGTTTCAAATAGGAGAAAACTTTGATACAAAGAATGACACTTATGAAAATTATGGAGAAGGTAATTTAAAAGACGTTAGTGCATCGTTTGTAGTAGCATCTAACATTGCTCTTGGACTTTTAGCATCTAAAGGAATAACAGATATAGTAGTACCTTCAATTCTAATAGAAAGATGGAATGCTAAAGAAACAGGAATAATAGTAAAATCAAAAAGAGAAGAGAATAGTCAAGAATATATTGATTCAAATAAAGAAGAACATAATAAAATTCAAAACAATTTAACTGAAAAATTACTACGTACATTCTTAAGAATAGTTAGTCATAATAAAACATTTAATGTAACTGCTTATCCATTTGATATAGATTCATCACTTCATATTAAAACTAGTGAAGAATTAGATTGTAACAACACATTATTAAATGAAACATTTCTTATAGGAGAAAAAGTAAATAGTAAGAAAATATGATATAATATATGTAATGGAGGAAAATATGCTTGTAAGCAAAGATTGGAAAGATTATGAATGTATTGATGCAGGTAATGGTGAAAAATTAGAACGCTGGAAAAACGTAATTCTAAGAAGACCTGATCCATGGGCATTATGGACACACAAAG
>OLHA01000653.1_pt1 | contig 20084 bp, 16 predicted proteins | sample 1605961 | NCBI WGS metagenome assembly OLHA01 (sample SAMN03283288) | human gut metagenome | biome: human-associated habitat; material: feces | host: Homo sapiens | place: Peru | collected 2012
ATAATTTAATCTATAGTTTATATTAATTATTTATATTTTATAAGAAGCTCATCCTCTCTATCAAATATATCAATAAGTTTCTTTATCAAATCAAATTTTTTATCGCTGCTATAAGTATTTTCCGCATAATATATATCGCTTAATTGTATAGGATAATCCGATACAAGCTCTTTTTTATTCGTTGTTATTTTTATTACTTTTTGAATTTCGTCAGTAAAAAATAACTCCTCTTTTTCACTGTAATAATATTTTAAAATAAAAGAGAATAATTTTGATACATCCGTTATATCGTTATATTCTTCTCCGTTGAATTTAATATATTCTAATTTTTTACCCGTAGGGTCGTCTGCCTCAAATATATCTACTTCAACATTATCATTTGTAATAATTACATTTGGATATTTCCAAACTTTCAAAAATCTTTCTTTAATTTTATCAAATCTTTCTTCAATATTTTTTGGCTTCCATTCTTCTATTTGCTTTAAATATTCGTTAAGCCATAGCTTACTGTATATATAACCTTGTTCTCCGTTATTTACATTCATATCTTGCTTTTCTTTAAAAGTTTTATTTCCAAGTTCTCCATTATTTGCCGATATAGTTAAATTAGCTATTGTATGGAGTTTTTCTTGCATAATATCATAATCTTTTTGGTTTAATTCTTTTTTCCATTCTTTTACTGGTTTTTGCGGAAATATATGTTCTATAGTATAAGGAGTTTTACTAAAATCAATAACCGCTTTACCTAAACCCTGTTCTAATTTTTCAAATAAATACATTTTTCTTTTTTGATTTATACTTTCGTAAATATTTTTTTCTTTTAATTTAGAAATCACTTCATCATTTTTTGGAAATCTTTGAGCGCTTCCTAATTTACATAGATGTTTTTCCAATGATTCGATATAATTATTTTTATCTATTTGTCTATATAATGACATAAATATTTTATTCATAGCGTTAGTTGGAACATCGCAGATAAACCTTCTAAATACAAAAGACTCGATTAAATTTATTATATGCATAAATTCTTCTTTATCTATAACTTTGTCGTTATAATCTTTGTAAATTTTTAAGAAAAAAGGATAAGATACATTTACCTCTAAAGATTTTATATTTTCAAGTTTCAATGATATATTTTTATCATTTTCTTTTTTAGGATTTAATAATTTATTATAATAACTTGCATATTCTTTTAATATTTCTAAATAGTTTTTTATTACATTCAAATTGACTATAGAAAATTTTTCTTTAAACTCTTCGTAAACTCTGCTTTTATTTGGTATTTTATTGTATTCGCTTGTCATAAAATCTCTAATAAAATCAGAAACCATATTTTCATTTTTACTTTCATCTTTAGCGTCCTTTTCTATATATTCCCAATATTTTTCATATATTTCTTCTTGTTCTTTAGAATTCAATTTCATTAAAATATAGTTTCTTATTAAATCGCCTTGAGATAAATCGAGTCCCGTTGAATTCAAACTTTCAAATATTCTTTGAGGGTCATCTATATTTCTATCTAAAGCCATATCGACAAATATAAGATTTGCTAATCCTTCTAATACATTTTCATAATTATTTTGTGTTATATTTTTCTCAAAAAATATATAATTATCTATTACATTAGATTTTTCATTAATGCTTATTTTTACATTATCATATATATGTTTTAAAGCTTTATCATTATTCGCAGTTGGTTTTAGTTTAATTTTCTTATCGGGCGTGCTTGCAAATTTATTTATTAAATATTGTTCGTGTATTTTATCTTTAAGAGATTGATTTCCAATTTCATCTAATAGTTTATATAATCTTAAATATATTAGTGTTATCGTAGTTAACCTTTGCTGTCCATCGACTACTATCAATTCTTTAACAGATGTGGCAGGTTTATTATCGGTTACATACACTATACTTCCTATAAAATGTTCTTTTTTATTTTTACCAGCTTCCATTATATCGTTTAAAAGAACTTTGCAATGTTTCTCTGTCCAATCATAATTTCTTTGATAAACAGGTATAACAAATTGTGTATCAGGCTGTTTTATTAACTTGTCTAAATTTGAATGTGTAGCAAACATAAAATCTCCTAATTATAATATTCCTCTATAATAAATCAAATTATGAAAAAAGTAAATTATTGAGATAACTATTTTTATTATTTTTTTAACTTCTACTCGTCATTGCGAAGTATCTTCTGAAGTAATCAATTTTTAATAAAATCCACTTATTTAATATTTTGCATTTTTATCTTAAATAATCTATAATGAATACAAAAAATATGAGGAATTTATTAAGTGTATAAATATAATTCGTATATATCGGGAATAATCATATTAAGCGTTTTAAGCGCGATACTTTTGGCTTTCGCTTTTCCGCCTTTAAATCTTTTTCCAATATCTTTTATAGCTTTAACTCCTTTAATTATAATTATATATAAAGCGGAAAAAATCAGATATTATATAATATCGTCCGCAATATTTGTTCTTATTTTTTTTGGTTATTTGCTTATGTGGGTATCGGCTTTTATGTTAAAAGAAACCGAAGCGGTTGTAGCTTTTTTAGCTCTATTTACAATTCTTTTTTTACTCGTTCTTTTATTTTATTTTCCTGCAATGTTATTAAGCGGTTTTATATCAAAAAGACTTCCTAAATTTAGATTTATAATCGTTCCGATAGTATTTACTTTTATGGAATATATGCGAAATATCGGATTTTTAGGATTTCCTTGGGGAATAGTCGGATATTCTCAATGGAATTTTCTTCCGTTTATACAAATAGCCGACACAATCGGACTTTTGGGAATAAGTTTTATAATATATCTTACAAACGCTATGATAAGTCATTATATACTTTTAAATGCCGAAAAAATAAAAAATAAAAGTCATTATTTGCCCGCTATAATAATGGCTTCTTCTTTAGTGTTGATTATGATTTATGGAGCTATAAAATTGCATCTTGAAGAGTCAAGAAGATTAAGAGCAAAAAAAACTAAAATCGCTTTAATACAGAAATCTTTTGACCCTAATAATTATTGGAATAGCATTTACACAGGAGAGCCTTTTAGAAAAAATTCGGGAGGAATTCAAGGATTTGCAGAAAACTTTTTACTTAAATCGGATAAATTTAAAAGCGAAGAAATTCCAGACGGAATGACTCAAAACGGAACTATATCAGTTAATAGAATAGCGAAATTATCGCAAGAAGCGGCTTTATCTAATCCTTCTTTGATAGTTTATCCAGAATCGGTTACTATGGATTCTTACGGATTTTATATTGCAAGAAATAGAGAATTATACGAATACGGTTTGGCGTCTAACTCTACATATCCAGCTATATACAATACTTTTATTTTATACGATATGATAAAAAAAACTCAAACCTATCATCTTTTGGGAACTACGATAATAAAAGAAAATACAAACGAAAACGCTTATAATCCTTTTGAATATTATAACGGCATGGAGTTTATAGATTATAACGGAAATGTTTTAGAAGAATATTCTAAAATAAAACTTGTTCCAGGCGGAGAAGCTTATCCTTTTCAAGATAATGAATTTCTTTTAAATACTTTTCCTTTTAAGAATATTATTAATTTTATGTATCAACAATTTGATAAAGCGGGAGCGAGTAAGTGGAATAGAGGAAAGAAAAAAACGGTTTTTAATCATCCTAAAGGTTATACTTTTTCGGGACTTATATGTTATGAAAGCGCATTTGGAGATTTTGTAAGAGATTTCGTTTATAATGGAGCGCAAATTTTAGCGGTAATAACGGAAGATGCATGGTCTTATAGCGATGAATCTTTAGTTCAACATTTTTATATGTCGGTATTTAGAGCGATAGAAAACAGAAGAGATTTAGTTCATAATGGAAATTCGGGCGTAACGGGACATATTTCAAGTTCGGGAAAAATTATATCAACGATTCCTTTTTGGAAACCCGATTATATGATAGCGAATGTTTCTTTAAATGATAAAATTACAATATATACGAGATTCGGCGAATGGTTTGTATGGATTTGTTTTATATCAATATTTGTATTTTTATTTTTCTCTATAAAAAAAGATATGATAAAATTAAGAGTTTATATAAAAGAAAAAATCTCAGCCGTAAAATTAAAAAAAAGTTTAACAGAAAATAATAAAAAGCCTTCCGCTGAAAAAGTTAATTCGTATATAAATAGCGATAATGTAGAAGAGCTTCCGAGTTTGGACGATATAGAATATTCCGTTAAAAAAAATAATCCTTATAATATTTTTGAAGAGCCTAAATCGGATATATATTCCGCTTTGGACGATATTATGAACGAAAATAATGACGATAAAAAAATATAATTTTAATTTTAGGAATTGTTAATAAATGAAAAAAATATTTATAATAATATTATCGATTTTATTTATTATAAACGGATGCGATAAAAAGAGAGATTCAAATTCGGAATTCGGAGTTTATGAATTTGAAAAATATATTTCAAAATTAATTTCAAATAGAGACGCTTTGGAGTTTACTTCAAATTTTCTTTTAAATTTAGATTCTAGTTTAATTGAAAAAATAAATCAAATGACAATTATATACGAGCTTAATCCGATAGAGATAATAGAATCTATAAAAAAAAGAGGCGCTTTGTATCAAAGAATATTTTCAGATAATGAAGATTCTCTTTGTAATTATTTGCCTAAAGAAGGCGGTTATTATGATGTGAGCGTAACTTATAGAAAATATAAAGATATAGCTATAGCTCAAATAGAATATCCTTCGTTTAATGTAATATCAAAAAATTCTATTGAATTTGTAGCGATATATTTAGAGGGTAAATGGAATCTTATTACGATTAATTTTTTAAATCTCGAAAAATTTTATTAAGTTTGTAACAATATATTTTAAAAAGGAATATTATTAATGAAAAAAATTATTTTAGTTTTAATTATTTCTATATTTTGTTTTTCATGTTTTGAAGATTTGGATACGATAAAAAAAGAAAATTTATTTATATTTTACGAAGAAATGAAAAGCGAAATTTTAAAAGAAAATATTGAATGGATTGAAAAAAGATTAATAGAAAAAAATTCAGAAAACTTAAAAGATATATTAATTGAAAATGAAGATTCTATAAAAAATTTAATCTCTTCAGAGGACGGAGAATATTCGGCAACGATAAAATATACTATAGGAGAAAATGCAAACTATAATAGAGGATATTTTATAATAAGAAATACCGATTATTTGCCCACTTATTATTATATAAGATTGGTAAACGAAGAATCGATTAAATGGAAAATAGAGAATATATATAAATTGCCATTAGAAAGATAAAATATTAATTGAGGTTCGGATTTAATATTTTTAAATATCCATAATTTTTTTATATAATTCGTCAAATATTTCTATATTCTTTTTATTTTCAGAAATATTAGATAAGCATTTTTCTAAATCGTCATATTTTATAGAAAGAAATTCGTCAAAAAATCTTTTGCCTCTTCTTATATTCGTTTTTTCGGGTATATAATTATTTCCTTTCATTTTTTTATTTGTAAAGTAAAATAAAATAGGAATAACGGTTTCTTTAAAGTTTTTATTTTTTAATTCGGTGGCTATCGCTCCGTAAGTTGTGATAAATTTTTTATTTATATTTACAAATTTTCCCGTATCATGGTCATCGTTATATTTAACTTCTAAATAATATATATTTTTATTGTCAGAAAAAATTAAATCAATATCGCATTTAACTTCGATAAAATTATTTCCTTTATCGTTTATTATCTCGTTTTGTAATAAGCGAAATTCTTTTTCTAAATCCGCGGTATGTTCGTATTGGCATTTTGCAATATAATCGTCTATTCTTTTTATATTAGTATCCGACAAATAAAATTTATTATTCTTTTTTCCGTTATATTCTTCTAAAATTTTAAATTTATTTTCGTTAGATATGATTAAAGCCATAAGTTCTTTAATAAAAGTTTCAAATCTAATATTTACGCTTTGAAATAATAATTCTAATACTTTAATAAAATGCATTTCATTATTATGATTATACTTTTCTTTTAACTTTTTATAAGAGATTGAATTCTCAATTATATCTCTAACCGCTTTAATTATAATATTTTCTAAATTGTTTTTCATTTTTTAAATTAACCAATTATTATTTTTTAGTCCGTTTACTACATGCTCATAGGTTTCTATCATTTCATCATAATTTACAAATTTAAAAAAATTCTTTTTATCTTGGTAAATTTCAAGTTCTAATTTTTGTTTAAATTTTTTATAATGAATTTGTGGCGCTACTATAATGAATTTAGTGGCAAATGCTTTGAGTTGCAAACAACGATTAAAAGCTCCGTTAAGAGTATTAACGCTATCGACTACTTCAAAAGCGCATTGCGGAAATGCATATTTTGCATTATTAAACCATAAAACATCAATTCGTCTAATTTCGTTTGTAATTTCTTTATAAGTGAAATTTGGGACGGACTTTAAATTTGCAATATCTTTCAAATAAACATTATCTCGATAAAGTTTTGACGGGTCGGCTGTATAAGTCAAATAATTTCTTGCATTTCCAAGTTCTAAACAAATTCCTTGCATAAACGAATGCATTTTAACTTTTTCGTTAGATTTTGGTAAAGGATTTTCTTCATAATCTTTCAATGCGTAAATACTAATTCCTATTTTCTTAAATCTATTTCCTTCTTTAATTTCTCTATAAAGAACGCCTCGAATTCCAGATTCCCATTCAGAACTTTGTCTTGCTTTCGGATAAAACTTTTGAATTTTTTCATAAATAGTATTTAAATTTGCGCTTCCTCCATTTTGTTTTAAAACGCGTTCAATAGCTTCTACTTTAGTCATTTCTAAAACCTCTAATAATTTTATTTTTAATATCGTTAATAATATACATAATTAAGCCTATATAAATTATAAAATTAGTATAAATAAAAATAAGAAAAATGCAAATTATAATATTGATTTTTATTTGAATTTTTTAATTTAAAATAACGACTAATAAAATATATAATGCATTTAAAATAAAAATCGATTTACAAATTCCAAAATAATAATAAAGTAAATAAAAAATAGAACGGTTATTAAAAACCATTCGATTATAAATTTTCAAATTATTAGTTATTTTATTAAATTACATATAAATCCTATTATGCCTCCTACCGCTATAAAATCGGCATCGCTAAAAGTCGTATTTTGAAAACCTAAATCTCCAAGTATAGGCAGAAGAATTAAAGGCAAAAAAGTAAGAAGAATACCGTTTACAAAAGCTCCTATAAAACATCCTCTTTTTCCTCCCGTAGCGTTTCCGAATACTCCAGCCGTTGCGCCACAAAAGAAATGAGGAACTACGCCAGGAATTATTAATATTCCTCCTGTAATACCTAATATTGCAAGTCCTACAAGCCCGCCAATAAAACTCATTATAAAGCCTATCAATACGGCATTCGGAGCGTAAGGAAACACTATAGGACAATCCAAAGAAGGAATAGCGTTAGGAACGAGTTTTTCAGATATTCCTTTGAACGCTGGTATTATCTCTCCCAATATCATTCTAACGCCTTGCAATACTACGGAAACTCCAGCTGCAAAAGTAACGCCTTGTATTAAAGAAAACACTAAAAAGTTTTGCCCGTTTGATAATTCTTTTTCTATATATTCGCTTCCAGCCGCTATAGCAACGATTATATATATTATAGACATAGTCAAAGCTATAGCTAAAATATTATCTCTCATAAAACTTAAACCTTTTGGTAATTTTAAATCTTCAACGGAAGACGATTTTCCGCCTATTAATTTCCCTATTAACGCCGATATTCCATAAGTGACATTTGAAAAATGCCCTAAAGCCACATTACTTGAAGAATCTCCTATAACTTTAGGCATCGCCCAATATGTTAATATCGGCGACAAACTCATTGCCAAAGCGTTTATTAAAGAAGATAATATAATAAGTTGTATTCCTGAAACTCCAGCTACGGCAAGTATAACCGTAATCATAACGCCCATATAAAATATATGATGTCCCGTTAGAAATATAAATTTTAAAGGAGTAAATCTCGCTATAATAATATGAATTATCATAGACAATATCATAACCAATGAAACTTGAGTTCCATATTTAGTTAAAGCCAAAGATACTATAGCTTCGTTATTAGGCACTACTCCTTGAACATTAAAAGCCGCTTCTACCATGCCACCAAAAGGCGCTAGAGAAGAAGTTATAACATTAGCTCCAGCTCCTAATAATATAAATCCTATTAAAGATTTCATAGAACCAGCCGCTATTTCATTAGCGGGTTTTTTTAGTAATATAAGCCCAACCATCGTGAATAAAGCCACGAGTATAGAAGCCTGACTTAATAAATCTACAAAAAATTTTAACATGTTCTCACCTCCATTTATTGTGAATTTAATTTTTCTTTTATTTTTGTTTTAAGTTCGTCCAAACTTAATATATTTTTAAGCGATATTATTTTGTCCTTATCTAAAGAACTAACCGCTGAAGATTCTGCTATATCTCTTCCGAAAACATAATAATCCGCTTGCTTAAATAATGCGTTCGATAAATCGGAATGTTCAACTTCCGCTTCTATATTTAATTCTTTTAATACTTTAGAAATATTCATAGAAACCATTAATGAAGAACCTACTCCCGAACCGCATGCCGCTATAAACTTTAATGCCATAATTAATTCTCCTTTTTTAATATTTTATTTCAAAACCTCTTTAACTTTTTCAAATACATTTTGAGCCGAAACTCCGTATTTTAATTTAAGTTCGGTAGATTTTCCAGATTCTGTGAAAGAATCTTTACAGCCTACTATTCTTAAAGGAGCGACATCTTTATGAGCGGATAAAACTTCCGCAACAGCGCTTCCCAATCCTCCAATAACGCTATGATTTTCTAAAGTTATAACGCATTTAACTTTTTTAGCGCATTCTATAATATCGTCTGCATCCAAAGGTTTTAAAGAACGAACATGAATTAAACGATATTTTATATTATTTTCTTCAAGTAAATTGACGGACGATATAGCTTGCTCGAAAGAAGAGCCGTCAAAAAATAAAGCGACATCGTCTCCCGTAGAATATAATTCTTTATTTTTTATGTCAAAATTTGCTTCTTCGGGCGAATTATAAATTATAGGAACAGGTTCTCTCGCCACTCTAACATAATAAAGCCCTTTATTATTTAGAGCATAGCTTATTGCCGATTTAACATCGTTTTCATCTAAAGGCAAAATAACATTCATATTTGGAATGCATCTCATTAAAGCCATATCCTGCGTAGCTTGATGACTCGCTCCGTCTGGTCCAGCGTCAAGTCCAGGGTGAGTGGCTATTATTTTGAGATTTGCTTTCGCGTAAGCCGCTTGTCTTATTTGCGTCCAAATAGTTCCGCTTGCAAATATTGCAAAATTAACATAAACGGGAAACATTCCTTCCAAAGCCAAACCAGTCGCGGCGCTTAAAGAACTTTGCTCGCCAATTCCCAATTCCAAAAAGTTTTTAGGAAAAGTTTTTTCAACATCCGCAGAAGAAGTTGAAGTCCCCAAATCGTTGTCTATTACTATTATTTTATTATTTTTTTCAATTAAACTTGTTAAATGCTTTCCGATTACTACTCTCGGAGCTGAGCTTTTTTCTATTTTTATCATAATTTATATTCCTTATTAAATTTTATTTTATATCCAAATCTTTTTTAGCTTGTTCAAAATCTTTATCGCCGATTGTCAAAGAATGGCAATTAGGATTATTTTCTAAAGTGGAAACGCCTTTTCCTTTAACGGTTTTCATTATTATCGCTACGGGTTTTCCGCTTAATTTATCCAATTTATCTAAAGCTTCGACTACTTCTTTCATTTTATTTCCGTCTTTAACGGTTATAGTATTCCAATTAAAACTTTTGAATTTATCTTCCAAAGAACCCAAATCTATAACTTTATTAACGGGGTCATGAGAAGAGAGTCCATTATTGTCTATAATAGCGACAAGATTATCCAATTTGAAATGAGCCGATTGTTGAACGGTTTCCCAAATCTGTCCTTCATGCAATTCTGCATCTCCGCATAAAGCGAATATTTTATTATCGTTATTTGATAATTTTCTTGCATAAGCCATTCCCATAGCAACGGCGAGTCCTTGCCCTAAAAGTCCCGTATTCATTTCTGTTTCGGGAATTTTATTTATATCGGGATGTCCTTGTAAACGAGTTCCTATTTTTTTAAGAGTGGTTAATTCTTCCATAGGAATTATTCCAAGTTCGGCAAGTATAGCGTATTGCATAACCACGACATGCCCTTTTGACAAAACAAAACGCGCTCTATTTTTGTCTTTAAAATTTATGTATCTGTCGTAAACGGCAACCGCCATATCCATAGCAGACAAAGAGCCTCCGACATGAGCTACGCTTTTTGATTCGTAAACCATTTTCAAAAGTATCTGTCTGCATACTTTAGCTTTTTTTTCTAGTTCTTCTACTGAACTCATAAAATTTATTCTCCTTTCAAATAAAACATTATTTTAAAAATTATTTATTAAAATTTACTTAAAATTATCGTTAAATTATATCACTTAATATTTTAAAGTCAAAAATATAAAATTTTACTTAATTATATATATTAGGTTTTATTAATGTGTTTTGTGATTTTTGAACGATATAGAATTATTTGTTCATACCTCCGATTAAGATGTATTTTGAGGGCTGTTGTCAGGGCAGTCCTCTAATTAATTTAAAGAATAATTAATAAGTTTTTATAAGTCTAACCAAAATATCTTCGTTTTCTATATTTTCAAAGCTTCCTTCATAACCGTATTTTAAGCATCCTCGAATGACGCTTTCGCAACTTGAATGTCCGCTAACCAAAACTTCTATAACTGTATTTAATTCTGTATTATTTATTGCGACTAATTTAGCTTGAAATGAAGCTTGAGAGCATGACATTCCTCTTGTGTCGACTTTAATAATTTCAGGCATAAATAATCCTTAAATATTAAAAATTAACTGTATTTAGATATCAAACTATTATAAAATTATAATTTCTATTTTTATAACCTCTACCGCCGCTTTATATTATCATTACCGATTAAGTTCTAATAATATAAAGCAACGGTAAAGTTCGTTATATAATCTTTATACCGTCTACCTTTATAAAAACAACTCACGGTTGCATATTTACGAATATATCAATTATTAGTTTCTTTCATTGTAAATCCAATAATAATGCAGAATATTAAACCGATTATAACGGCATATATTCCGTATATTGTAGGTCCCGCAGTCGAGCTTGCCAAATTAAAATTATGAGAAAATCCAGCTCCAACGAGCATTCCCAAAATAAAAATTAGACTATCCATATTGCCTTCCGCCGATTGTATTAATTGTCTTCCAGGACAACCAGCTCCTAAAGTGAATGCGAGTCCCGTTAATATCATAGAAACTATATTCCATAAAATATTCGTATGAGCTATAGGCTGATTTTCCATAGAAATATGAAATCGGCTTGTCGCTATATTGACTATAATCGCAGCCACTATAAAAGCGATAACTCCTTTAGTCATGTGAAAATCTTTCATAAATATTCCGTCTCTTACTCCTCCGACTGTGCAGAATCTAGATTTTTGAGCTATGAAACCTATTATAATAGAAACTATTAAAGATATTATTATAGGCGCTTTCATGCTTCCAGGTCCAGATTCCGAAAAGAATATAGCTCCGTTTTCAGAAAATTTTATTTTGCTTAATAATAACGCTAAAAGAATCAAAGAAATTATAATTGGAAGAAATCCTACAAATTTATTATTATAATTTTTTGACGCTCCCAAAGAATAATTTTGTTTCCAAAAGAAAACTCCAATTCCTCCGCCAACTATTATTCCTATAAGACCGAATATTCCGTTAATATCTCCGCCAGCAATTCTTAAAAGCGTTCTCCAAGGACAACCCAAGAAAACCAAAGCTCCAATCATAGCGAAGAAACCTAAAAAGAATCTTATCGCTGGAGAGCTTCCGCCTTTAGGAACAAACTCTTTCGACAAAACGGACGATATTGTGGCGCCGATAACGATGCCAATAATTTCGGGTCTTATATATTGCACAGCCGCCGCTCTATGCAATCCCAAAGCTCCCGCCAAATCTCTTGTGAAACATGCTATGCATATTCCCATATTTGCGGGATTTCCTTTTACGGACAAAAAAGCGGCTAAAGCTCCTATAATCGCTCCCGACAATATAATGCCCGTAGAACTTGTGAAAAAACTTTTCTTCATAGTTTTTACTCCTTTTTTAATAAAAATTTATTTGATATTATTATAATAAAAAATATTTTATTATCAATATTTTATGCATATTTTTAATAAATATTATATTCTAAAATGTATTAAATGTATCATATTTTATAAATAACGATTAGTAAATCATAATAATTCTTAATAAATATTGATAATTATCATATTGACTTTTTTATTACTATAAGTAAAATATTTTAATATATTTTTTAATTTAATATTTATTTAATATTTTAAGGAATATAGATTATTATGATGCGAGAAGTCATAAAATCGAAGATACATAGATTAACCGTAACGAGAACGGATTTAAACTATAAGGATTCTATTACAATAGACGAAGAGCTTATGGAAAAATCCGACATAATGGAAGGAGATAAAGTATCGGTTATAAATATTAATAATGACAATAGATTTGAAGCAATAGTTATAAAAGGAATTAGAAAAACGGGAATAATTGGAATAAACGGCGATTTAGTTAACTATGCCAAAAGAGACGATATATTGGTAATACTATCATATTGTTATATACCCGAAGAGAAAATAGAAAATCATAAAACAAAGATAGTATTCGTTAATATTCATAATATGGCTATAGATTAATTTTTATAGCTTTTAATATAGAGATTTATTTTAAAATACTTGGAGATAATAATTATGAAAAAGATATATAAAGCTGGAATAGATATTGGTTCGACTACGGCAAAAATGGTTGTTTATGACGAGTTCGACAATATGATATTTAAAACTTATGTTAGACATAACGCCGATGTAAAGGAAACTTTATTATCGATTCTTGGAAATTTGCAAAGCATACATGGAGATTTGAATCTATCGCTTGCTATGACTGGAACTGCTGGAATGGGAATAAGCGAAAGAACGGGAATAAGTTTCGTGCAAGAAGTTATAGCTTCGTCAACGGCAATTAGAAAAATTTATCCTTACGGAAGAACTTTGATTGATATAGGCGGAGAAGACGCTAAAATTATAGTATTTGACGATAATTTCAAAGCGGATATAAGAATGAATGGGAATTGCGCGGGAGGAACGGGAGCTTTTATAGACCAAATGGCTACTCTTTTAAATGTTCATCCTTCCGAACTTTCAACTTTATCGGAAGAAGCTACTTCAATTTATCCAATGGCAAGCAGATGCGGAGTATTTGCAAAAACCGATGTTCAAACTTTAATAAGTAGAGATATTCCAAAATCCGATATTGCAAAAAGCATATTTCAAGCTGTCGCCGTTCAAACTGTCAATACTCTTGCAAAAGGTTTTGAAATTAAACCGAAAATACTTTTTACGGGCGGACCTTTAACATTCTTGCCCGACTTGAGGATGACATTTTTAACTCTTTTAAATGCCACAGAAGACGATATGTATACGATTGAGCATCCCGAACTTACGGCGGCTATAGGAGCGGCTTTTGGAGAAAAAGAAGATAAAACTATAATATCCGTTTCGGCTTTTACAAAATTAGTTCAAAATATTTCCGCTGAAGTAAAAATAACAAATTCAAAACATAGAGAAGCTTTATTTTCAAGCGAAGAAGAATATAATAATTGGCTTGAAGAACATGCGAAAGATAAAGTTAAATCCGCCGATGTCAAAACGGTTAATGGAAAAAATACTTTTTTAGGAATAGATTCTGGCTCAACTACTACAAAAATAGTTATAATAGACGAAGATGGAAAAGTAGTTTTAAGACATTATAGAAATAATAACGGAAATCCTGTCGGCGCGGTTGTCGAAGGATTAACCGAAATAAAAAAGGAACTTGAAGAAAAAAATATTAATATAAATATCGCTCGAACTTCCGTGACGGGCTACGGAGAAGATTTAATAAAAGCGGCTTTCAATATGGACGAGGGAATTGTCGAAACTATGGCTCATTATAGAGGAGCGAAAGCATTTGACGAAAAAGTAAGCTTTATTCTCGATATTGGCGGGCAGGATATGAAAGCTATATTTATTAAAGACGGAATAATAGAAAATATAGAAATAAACGAGGCTTGTTCTTCTGGATGCGGTTCTTTTATAGAAACTTTTGCGCGAGGAATGGGTTATAAAGTTGCAGATTTTGCCGATATTGCTTGCGAAAGCGTTAGTCCATGCGATTTGGGAAGCAGATGCACGGTATTTATGAATAGCAAAGTTAAACAATCATTAAGAGAAGGCTCTTCAGTCGCGGATATTTCAGCGGGACTTGCAAAAAGCGTCACTTTAAATTGTTTTACTAAAGTATTGAAAATTACCGACACTTCAATTTTGGGAGATAATATAGTCGTGCAAGGCGGAACTTTCAAAAATTCGGCAGTTCTTCGTTCGGTTGAAAAATTCTTAAATAGAAAAGTAATTCGTCCCGATATATCGGAATTAATGGGAGCTTACGGTTGCGCTTTGCTCTCTTTAGACACTTTCAAAGTTAAAAATGAAAAAACTACTTTTATAGGTTTAGATAATTTGCAGGAAGCAAACGATTATGAAAGAAGACAATTAACTTGTAAAGGCTGCGAAAATCTATGCACGGTTACAAGATTAAAATTTAAAGATTCAAAATCTTTCTATACGGGAAATAAATGCGAAAGAATATTTTCAAATAAAGGAAATAAAGAAAGAAAATACGGAATGGATATTACGCAAAAAAAACTTTCTCTTCTTTTTGAAAGACCTTTAGCGCCAGCGACTGACAAAATAAAGGGCGTTATAGGAATTCCAAGAGTTTTAAATATGTATCAAAATTTTCCTTTTTGGGCTACGATACTTACAGAATGCGGTTATAGAGTTCAATTATCCTCGCCTTCAAGTATGTCGATTGCAGAAAAAGGCTCTGGAACGGTTATGAGCGATAATATATGTTTTCCTGCAAAAATAGCGAACGGACATATTTATGATTTAATAGAATCGGGAGTCGATAGAATATTTTATCCTTCCGTAGTTTTAGAAAAAAGCGAAGAGGATGGAAGCGTTAATAGTTATAACTGTCCCGTTGTGACAGGTTATCCCGATGTTATAGATAGTTCTATAAGTCCGCTAACAAAATTCGGCATTCCTTTTGACGCTCCAATAATAAGTTTTTTAAATGAAGATTTATTATATAAAGGATGCAAAGCCTATTTCGTTAATATTTTAGGAATAGATAAAAAAGATTTTGACAAAGCGTTTAAAAAGGCTTTAAAAGAGCAAGTTAGAGTAAAGGAAGAATTGAAAAAAGAAGGCGCAAAAATAATAAAATACGCTAAAGAAAGTCAAACTCCGACAATTCTTATAGTAAGTCGTCCTTATCATATAGACCCTTTAATAAATCATAAAATACCCGAAACTATAGCATCTTTTGGAATAAATGTTTTAACTGAAGACGGTTTAGATATAGACCAATCTCTTGCCGATGTCCAAGTTTTAACTCAATGGTCCTATCCTAATAAAATGTTTAAGGCGGCTTTATGGGCGGCGGCTCAAAAAGACTTAAAACTTGAAGTAATTCAAATAAATAGTTTTGGTTGCGGACCAGATGCCACGACTTCGGACGAGATAAAATCGATATTAAATTCTTACGGTAAAAATCCAACTTTAATTAAAGTAGATGAAATATCAAGTCCAGGAAGTATAAGATTAAGAATTCGCTCTATGATAGAAAGCATGAAAATGAAAGGCGATTTTGTTTATAGAGAAAAACCAGAAAGAACATATATTAAAAGATACGAAAAAAATGAAAAAAGAAAAATTCTTGTTCCTAAATTCGGTTATTTTTACGACCCAATGATTCTAACTTTGCTTGAAAGGAGCGGTTATGAAACGATATCTTTGCCCGACCCAGATATTGAATCGGTAGAATTGGGATTAAGATATGCAAATCAGGATATTTGTTATCCCGCTACTATAGTTATAGGCGATATAATAAGAGCGGTTCAAAGCGGAAAATATGATACAGATAAAATTGCGGCGGGAATTTCACAAACGGGAGGACAATGCCGAGCGAGTAATTACGCTTCTTTAATAAAAAGAGGATTAATAAACGCGGGCTATCCCGATGTTCCTGTAGTGACTGTCGGTTTGACTGTTATAAACGACCAGCCAGGTTTTGAGCTTTCAAAAATGGATATGATGAAAGAAGGAATTGTCGCTATGCCTTATGCGGACGCTATTTCTACAATGTATTATTACACGGCGGTTAGAGAGGTAAAAAAAGGAGAGGCTTTGGCTTTGGCAAATAAATATATAGCCTTGCATCCAAAAGATTTTTCTCTTAAAGCCACCGATAAATTATTAAAGCAAGCCGTTGTAGAGTTTAACGCTATTGAAACTAAAGATTTATATTTGCCTAAAGCTGGATTAGTCGGCGAGATATATGTTAAATACAATAATTTTGCCAACGGAGATGTTTGCGATTGGCTTATGGCTAAAGGAGTGGAAGTTATAGTTCCGCCTGTATTCGATTTCTTTGTTCAAAAAGTTATAAGCGAGCAGGTAAATAAAGAAAAACATGCGAGAGAAGTTTCGTTTTTAGGTTATTATGGTTCTAAATTATCCGAAAAACTTATTGACGCTAGAATAGACTCTATAAACCAAATTATGTCAAAATTTAAAGGTTTTCGTCCCGCTCATCATATAAGACATATAGCCGAAAACGCTTCAAAAATTATTTCTTTGACGAATCAATTTGGCGAGGCTTGGCTTTTGCCAGGCGAGATAGCGACTTTTGCCGAAGAAGGCGTTAATAATGTGCTTTGTTTACAGCCTTTCGGTTGTATTGCAAATCATATTATAGCAAGAGGAATTGAAACGAGATTAAAAACGAGATATCCCGATTTGAATCTTCTTTATTTGGATATGGACGCTGGAGTAAGCGAAGTAAATACGATTAACAGATTGGAATTTTTCGTTCGTTCGGCTAAAGATTCTATAAGCGACAAAACCGTAGTTTTATACGATGAAAAAGAAGAATATTTTGAAGAACGCGGTTTTATTAAAATGGGAATATAGAAAAAATGAATAAAAAAGAATTTAAGATAGCTGTCGCAGGCTACGGACATGTCGGAAAAGATACGGTAAAAACTATTATCGAAAATAATCAAACTATAGAAAAAAGAACGGGAATAAAATTAAAAATAAAAACCGTTTTTAGCAGAAATATAGATAAAGTAAAAAACGACAAATATCTTGATTCTATAGAAATAAAAACGAAAGATTTAAACGATATATTAAACGATAAAGAAATCGATATAATTATAGAAGTTTTGGGCGGAATGGATACGGCTAAAACTTTAATAATGGAAGCAAAAAAAGGAGTCGTTACGGCAAATAAAGCTTTGCTTGCAAATTGTTTTTCGGAGATTGTGGCAAATAGAAAAACCGACATAGCTTTTGAAGCTTCGGTTGCGGGCGCAGTTCCTATAATAAAAGCGCTTAAAGAAAGTTTGGTTTCGGATAAAATAGAATCGGTTTACGGAATATTAAACGGAACTTGCAATTTTATTTTAACGAATATGACTAAAAATAATTTGGACTTTGGAGTAGTTCTTAAAGACGCTCAAGAGAAAGGATACGCTGAAGCCAACCCGACTTTTGATATAGACGGAATAGACACGGCTCATAAATTATGCATATTATCGTCAATAGCTTTTTCAAATATTATAGATATGAATAAAATATTTATAAGAGGAATAAGAAATATCGAGCTTTCCGATATAGTTTTTGCTAAAGAATTTAACTATACGATAAAATTAATAGCCGAAGCTAGCATAGACAAAGATAATAATGTTTTTATATTTGTAATTCCAACTATGCTTAAAGAAGATAATATGCTTTCAAAAGTCGATTACGCTTTTAATGCAATTACTGTTGTGGGCGATAGGTCGGGAGATAATGTATTTTACGGAGCTGGAGCTGGAGGACGCCCGACAAGCAGCGCAATAGTTTCTGACGCTATAACAATCGCAAGAAATTCTATTATAACCGACAAATTAAGAATTCCAATTTTAGGATTTGTAGAAAAAAATAACGATATAAAAGTTAAAGATTTTAAAGAGAAAAACGAAATTTTTTATATAAGATTTTCTTCTTCAAAAAATAATTTTGAAACTTTTAATAAATCTTTTGTTGAAAATAAAATTATAATAGAAAAGTCAAAAGAAAAAAACAATAATTTTATGTTTATATTGAAAGAGGCGAATATAAATAAAATAACAAAAGCGATTGAAAATATAGAAAAAATAGAAAATATATTTATAGCGAGAATAAAATCGTAATAATTTTTTATTGATTTTTTAATTCTTCTTCAAACTTCTTTTTTGCGATTTTATTCAAATTATATTTTTTATATTTTTCTCTCAAAGTTATCGAAGGAATCCACCAAGCGACTGAAAAAACTTTTTTCTTTATTCTTTCAACTTTATCCAAATAAATATTATAATCGCCGTTCGTTTTCATTATATGGCAGGAATAAGCCTCGAAAGGATGTTTATCTTTGTCTATTTCGACATTCAAATCTTCCATTAAATCATGGCATTTTTTATAAAATTCATTTTTATTTTGAGCTTTATAATTATTGAATACAAAAAGAAAAGAATTAAAATTATAATAATTTGCATCTTTCAATAATTCTATTTTTTTTTCTTTATAAATATTAAATATATTTTTGAATACCGATAAAGCGTCCGTAATCATTTGATTGTCTTTTTCTATAGAATGCGTTAAAGATGATTTTCTTTGAACATAATAATATTTTGCTTCGTTATTATAAAATTTTTTCGGAGAATATAATAAATATTTATAAAAAAATTCCGTATCTTCCGAAACGATATAATTTTGAAATTTCAAATTATTTTTTTCTATAAAATCTTTTTTAAATATTTTATTAACCGTAGAAACTAAAGGATATTCGGGAGTATTTTCCTTTTCGGGAGTATTTACATTAAAATCGCTTATTCCTTCTTTCCAAGTTTCATTTTCTTTAAATTTCTTTTTCCAAATATTTATTCTATTATGATAATAAGGTTTTATTATTTTATCTCTTACTATATTTATATTATTTGTAAAAACTATATCGGCTTTATTTTTAATCGCCGTATTATATAAAATTTCAATATAATCTTTTTCAATATAATCGTCAGCGTCTATAAAAGAAATATACTCTCCCGAACTTTCATTAATTCCAATATTGCGAGAAAAACCAATTCCATAATTTTTTTCATTATTTATGATTTTTATTCTGCCGTCTTTTTTTGCATATTCTAAAATTATATTTTCGCAGTTGTCGACGGAGCAATCGTTAATGCATATTATTTCAATATCCTTAAAAGTTTGATTTATAACGCTATCTAAACATTTTCTTAAATATTTTTCGACATTGTATATTGGCAAAATTACTGAAACTTTCGGCATTATTTTTCCTTAATTAAAAAATTCAGCAGTTTAATTTTTTTCGTAAGCGCTTATATTTTGGATTTCTTCAATTGTTAATCCTGTAGCTTTGCTTATGGATGCATCGTCCATGTTCATTTGTTTTAAGGTTTTGGCTATTGAATATTTTTCGTTTTTTATTCCTTCAAGTTTTCCTTTTTTCATGCCTTCTTTAATTCCTTCCGCTTTGCCTTCTTTAATTCCTTCTCGTCTTTTCTCTTCAAGCGTTATTTGTTTATCGTATTGATAGAGTTCTTTTTTCTCATACTCAGTCATCATTAATCGACTTCTGATAAAATTATTATACCTCTTGTGAGCTTCTTCCATTATCGGTTTTTCCTTTACTATTTCTGACATATATTCCTCCATGTTATTAGTTGTAAAAAATCCAAGCC
>OLHA01000655.1_pt1 | contig 20049 bp, 19 predicted proteins | sample 1605961 | NCBI WGS metagenome assembly OLHA01 (sample SAMN03283288) | human gut metagenome | biome: human-associated habitat; material: feces | host: Homo sapiens | place: Peru | collected 2012
CTTCTGTAACACAAATGGCTTCTTTTGCTCTGGCAGACATTTTCTGAAAAACTCTACTGAACTTTTCTTCTTCCGCAGATGGAATTTTTGCAACCTGGTTTGAAGACTGGGCATAAGCTTTTTTTCCGCATCCAGAAAGACAAAAAATCCCGGCGACCGCAAAAATCTCCAAAAGTGTTTTTTTATTCATAATAAACCTCATTTTTTAGACAAAAAATTCAAAGACAAAGTAGCGACGGTCTAATTTTCCAAAACCAACACATAAAGTTACAGCGGTCATTTCGACAGGCTCAATGACCGGACGAAGTCAATTACCACTGCAAGCGATTTTTTTATAGCCCCTTATCCCTAAGCTAAAATAAGCTGAAACTAGTTCAAAGCCTCTTTCAAAACGGAAAGGTTTTCTGTCATTGTGCCAAGATAGTTTTTTCCACCTTTGATGTCATTCTGGTTCACTGACTGCAATGAGTCCATCTTCAGAATCTTCTGGTTCTTTTTTGATGTGTTTTCAATTACAGTGCGCGCGATTTTTCCGTTTGAATTCTCGATTGTAAGAACGCTGCCAAGTCCAAGCTCGTCAACTTTCTTCGCAAGAAAAATCACAGTCTCAAAGCTTGCCTCGCTTTCCGCGCTGCATCCGACAAAAGCCGCGTAATATTTCAGGCCATAGTCATCAGCAAGATAGCGGAACGGGAATCTGTCGCCAAAAAGAATTGTCTTGAACTTTGAGGACGTTACGGTTTCAGAATACTTTTTGTCCAGAGTGTTGAGTTTTTCAACATAGTTTTTTGCATTTGCCGCGTAAACAGAAGCGTTTTTTGGGTCAAGCTTTTCAATCTGGGAAGCAATCGCATTTGTCAAAACGGCAGCATTCTTGACAGAAAGCCAGACGTGCTCGTCGTATTCAACTTCGTCATGCTCGTGGTCATGTCCGTGTCCATCTTCGTCCTCATCGTGGCTGTGTCCGTGTCCTGCCAAATGCTCAGAGATTTCCTCGCTGCTCATGCTTTCAGGGAAGAATGTCGGGAAAGAAATTTCCGGGTCAACAATCGCGTCAAAGCTCTCGTTGCTCATTCTGATGTGGAAATGCTCCGCAGTCGCAGGCTCAATCATGTGGTCGTTGAATTCAATGAAAAGCGGCGCGCCTGACTTCTTGTTTTTTGCGACAAAGCGGTACATCGCGGCCTTTGTTCCTGTTGACCAGTTCTGGATGTAAAATCCGACATTTTTGTATTTTGAGCTTGCTTTTCTTCCGTCAGCATAAGTGAATTCAATTTTGTCTTTCTTTATGCTGATTTTCGCGATGTCAGTTTTATAGCCTTTCTGATAGTAAGCCTTGTATTCTGCGGCTGTCATTTTTCCGGATTCTGCCTTTTCTTCAAAAGCCTCGTCCAAGGTTCCGTCAAGAGCAAGCGGATAAGCCGACTGCCATTCGCCTGCCCAGTCAGAAAGATTTCTGCTTTTAACCTCGCTGTCGTCAAAAGTTGAAACTTCCTTGCTGTGGTCGTGGTGATGTCCTTCTTCGCCGTGTTCATGCTCGGTTTCCTGCATTCCTTCCACAACTTCCTCTTCCTTTACGCGCTCTCCAAGAACTTCCATCATATTGACTGGAACAAGGTTCTTGTTCTTCGCTTCCTTTAGAACTCCGCCAACCCAGCCGTCGCTCTCGCCGCCAACGTAGATGAACATATCGCTTGCGGAAATTTTTGCGATGTCGGAAAAACTCGGCTGGAACGAATGAAGGTCAGTCCCCTTGTCAAGAAGAAGAGTAAGGTCAAAATCTTTCGCTTTGTCTCCAAGAATCTCGCGGCACCAGTCGTACTGCGGAAAAGTCGTGCAGACGATTGATTTTTTTGATGAGATATTTTTGTCCGTCTTTGCGGAAACATAAAAACACAATGTAAAAGCGCACAATGCGGCGATGATGAATTTATTTCTTTTCATATTTACTCCAGTTTGTAAAAAATTGTAAAAAGTTCGCATCCCAAGTCTTTCAGAGATTTGACAGACGCGATTTTTTCTCTTTTTGAATACGGGCGCTTCTGCCTAAAGGCAGACCGGGCTTTTCGGGGTTCCGTACGCACTTCGTGCTACCTTCATTGCTACACTTTGCGTTGCTTAGTTCCGCAACGGCTCCGCCGCCCCTACAATCCCTAGCGCGCAGTGCAAGGACATTCGCAGCATTGCGAATACAAAATCCCTGCCACATAAAGATGAAAAGAGAATTTTCAGTTGTTAAGACGTGTCTTTAGGGAGATTAAAGAATTATTGAAAGAAGTCTGATATGAGTTTTTAAAGGAAATTTTCGAGGCAAAACAGTGCCGGGCAAAAGAAACGCCGGCGGCGCAAAGGGCTAGGCTCAAAAGCTTTACGTTCTGAGCGGCAACCTGAATCACAAAGCAGATTGGACAGTCGTCGCCTGAGCAGTCGTGTCCGGCTTCAGCAGCCGCAAAAAACACTGAGAAAACTGTAAATGCAATGAAGAGCGCCGCAAAAACCGCGCGCAGTCTGTTAAATTTTGAATCCAGCCTTGAGTTCATTCAAAAGTCCTGCATTTTTCGCAAAGCCCGTTCAATGATGACAAAGAAAAATCAACCTTGAAGCCGAAATTTTCAGAAACCGACTTCAGGTAGTCCGCCGTAAGCCTGTCCGAAAGATGAATCATCGCGCCACATTTTTCACACTGAAAGTGAATGTGCCCGTAGCACTGTCCGTCTTTTTCCGCCGTCTGGTAAACAAAACCGTCAGAAACAGCCGACTTGCGTTTTATGAGCCGCCCGCTTTCAACAAGCTTGTCAAGGTTGCGGTAAACAGTCGTCTTGTTCACACTTTCCCCGCGCTCAGAAAGAAAGGCAAGCAGCTCCATCGCAGAAAATCCGCTTTCCGTTCTTTCCTGAACAAACTGAGAAATCAAATCCGAAGTTTTAGTGTGGTAAGATTTTTGCAACACGGTTGCATATTAACGGGATGAAAAAGAATTGTCAAGAAAAAATTTCGGTTTGCTATGCTTTTGCCGCAAGATTTAAAATTTTCAGGTGAAAAATGTGCAAAACGTGTAATTTTGTTCAAAAAAACTTGCAATTATGTGTAAAAACCGTACGTTATAATATGCAAAAATGTGTAAAAATATAAAAAAAAACAGTGCAAAAATGTGTATAATCTGCTATGCTAATTACAAAGTATGGAACGCAAAGCATTGCAGAAAATGGAGGAGTGGAAAAACTCTTCTCATAGAAAACCGCTTGTTTTAAAAGGCGCCCGTCAGGTTGGTAAAACCTGGCTTATGAAAGAATTCGGCAGGCGCAAGTATAAGAAGACTTTCTATTTTTCTTTTGACAAGGAAGAAAGCCTCCGTGAAATTTTTAAGGTAAATAAAGAGCCGCATAGAATTATAGAGATTCTCGGCACAATTAGAGGCGATAAAATTCTTCCTGAAGAAGATTTGATTATCTTTGATGAAGTGCAGGAGTGTCCAGAAGCTCTGAATTCTCTTAAGTATTTTAATGAAGAGGCAAACGGCTATCATATTGTTGCCGCAGGAAGTCTTTTAGGAACTCTTCTTGCAAAAACAATGTCTTATCCTGTTGGAAAGGTGAATCTTCTTGATATATATCCTATGGATTTTGAAGAATTTCTGAATGCTGTGGAACCTGTGCTGTTTAACTATATTGAAGAAACTCCTCCGGCGGAAATATTGAAAATTCAGCATGACAGATTGATAGAACAATACAGAAATTATTTGATTGTCGGCGGAATGCCGGATTGTGTATGCTCCTGGATGACAGAAAAAAATTCCGGAGTCGTTTTGCAAATACAAAATGAGTTGTTGGCTCTCTATGAAAATGATATTTCCAAATACAATGGAAAGGTAAATGCCGGCCGCATACTTCTGGTAATGCGAAGCATTATTTCACAGCTTTCTAAAGAAAATGAAAAATTTGTTTATGGCTGCGTCAAATCTGGAGCAAGGGCACGTGAATTTGAAGAGGCAATCGAATGGCTTGTCAGCGCGGGAATTGTCATACGCATCTATGATGTTACAAAACCTGAACATCCTTTAAACGTTTTTGAAGATTTTTCCAGTTTTAAGCTGTTCTATTTTGATGTTGGACTTGCAAAATGCGCCGCAGGTGTAAGCAATGAGGCAATAATACTGAATTCAGATTTTCAGTTTAAGGGAGCGTTGACAGAAAACTATTGTCTTCAGCAGTTAAGAGGACAGTTCGATGTTGCTCCTCACTATTATTCTCCTTCCAGAAATTACGAAGTGGATTTTCTTTTACAAAATGAAACGCAGATAATTCCTGTTGAATGCAAGGCTGGCGGAAATGTGTCTTCTGCCAGTTTCAAGCGCTACCGAAGGGAAGAAAATCCTGACTGTGCGATAAGATTCTCGGCATTGGAATACAAAGAACAGGAAGATATGATAAATGTTCCGCTTTACCTGGCAGACAGGATTAAACAAATTGGAAAAAAATGATTCTTTCATGTTTCTGCAAAATTTCCTAGTTTTTTCTTAATTTGCCGTGATATTTTCCTCTCCATGTTGTATAATGATAAGAAAAAGAAACCGTTCAAAAATCGAACGGCAGATGGAGAAAGCAATGAAAATCAACTTCTTTACTACCCCCCCCTCACACCCAGACTATTCACAACATTAGTGGCAGCGCTTTTGCTGTTCACCGGCTGTATGACCGGAGATGACAGCAAAACTACAGAATACAAGCTCTCGTTCAGCGCAAACGGCGGAAGCGGCACAATCGCAAGCATTTCTGTGGAAGAAGGAAGCAAAATTACACTTCCGGAAAACACATTCACAAAAACTGGATATAGTTTTGCAGGCTGGGCGACATCCGCCGATGGAAATGTTTCATACTCCGATAAGGCAAAAATCTCCATAACCGGCAACATCACACTTTACGCAAAATGGACTGTCGTTGCGGAAAATGCAGTCAACGCAATAAACAGTCTTCCAACCGGCGAGCACAAGATTGCGGTTACAGGTCAAATGACAAAAGACAATCTGAACGGCGTAATAGCGGCAATCAAAGGCAATTCAAACGGTGCAAAAGTTTATCTTGACCTTGGCGGAACAGCAATAGATTTTTATGACTGGCAAAGGTGTAAGTTTGCGGACTGTGAAAATCTTATTGGCATCGTAATCCCGGCAATTGAGTCGCCGGATAAAAACAATCCAATTATCTTGATTCCTGACTTGATGTTTGAAGGATGCAAGAACCTTAAAACCGTAATCATTTTAAACAGTTCAGGTGAATATAAGATAATTACATTTAAAGACTGTACATCTCTTGAATACGTAGAGATTCCCACAAGCATTGTTTGTATATATAGTGATGCTTTCGACGGCTGCACGGCACTTGAGACAATCACATATAAAGGCACAGTCGAGCAATGGAAGCAGGTCAAAACTGATTATAAGAAAGAAAACTATAAACTCATGTCCTTGAATGTCCAGTGCGAAAACGGCACAGCAAGGGGTTCTGATTTAATAGAAGAGTAAGAAAAAATGGCGGCTCGTTTGGGGCTGCCTGAATAAAAATATCAAATAGACAATAGCAAAATTTTTTCACGGCTGTCTGTTTTGCAAATGCAAATTCCCAAAAATCCTGATATACTTTTCAAACCATGACGAAACAGGAAACCTACGATTTTTTGAACGCGAAAAACATTGAATACGAAATCACCGGGCACAAGGCGGTTTTCAGCATGGACGAAATCTGCGATGTCGTGTTGCCTCACCCGGAATGTGACGCGAAAAATCTTTTTGTGCGTGACGACAAGAAGCGCGAATATTTTCTGATTACAGTAACCTGAACTCATCGGAATCCACCCGAACGAAAACACCGCGACCGTCTGGCTAAAAACCGCCGGTTTGCTCAATCTGATAAAAGAAAACGGAAATGCAGTGGAACTGACGTGCTTTTGCAAAACGTTACGGTAACGCATTGCGAACTGAAGTAATTTTGCAAAACGTTATTCTGGAGTCTTTAATATTTTCAAAAAATCGTTTGCTGTAACTTCTTCCGACAAAAATGTGTGCGTCACCCGAACGGATTTTTTTCAAATTGCCAAAAGTTTCTGCGTAAGTTTCATAGAGTGTTCAGATTTTTTGATTTCTGTTATTAAAATTGTCATTTTTTATTTTAGTGATTTCCTGCTTTTTACCGAAAACTTACAACATTTACATCATAAGTTTTCAGTGGAAAATATAAAAAACTCCATGATAAAAAAGCAAACAAGCTTATTAGTTTTGAAGCACAAAATTTGAACAAATCTAGAAAATAGAGTTTTTGTATACAATGAAGAAAAATCAATCACAACAAGTCATTCAGCAGGTTCATGCAGCGGATTTTCTGTTTCAGGTTCGCGCTTCCGTAAACATTCAGCGTGAACGAGACGTTTTTGTGTCCGAGAATTTCTGAAAGCGACTTGACGTCGAAGTCTGGAATTTCGATGCATCTTACGGCGAATGTGTGTCTGATTTCATGAAACTTTACCTGTTTAAGATTATTCCGCTTTAAAAACCTGAAGAAAAACTGCCTGTAGGTTCTTGGCTCTGTCGGGGTTGTTTTTCCTGTCAGAAAATAATGTTCCGGACTTTCCGTATAGAATTTTCTGACTATATTTACAAGCAATGATGGAAGCGGAATTGTCCTGACGGAACTGGAAGTTTTTGGCAGTCCGACGTTTATGTACGACTTCTGTTTTTGTTTGTTATATATGCGCTGCACAGTTCTGTTCACTGCCAAAGTTTTTTCGGCAAGCGAGATGTCCTTCATTTTTAGTCCGCACAGTTCGCCGATTCTAACTCCTGTCATAAGGGCGATTAGAATTCCTGCTGTCTTGCGGTTCAGTTTCAGGTAAATGCGCTGAATCAGTTCCTGCTCTTCGTCTTTTGAAAGGGAAACGATTTTTCTGTTTTCCGTGTCCTTCGGATATTCAATTAGCTCCCAGTTCAGGGGCTGAATCAGTTTTTCCTTGTAGGCGAAAATTAGCGAAAGCCGCAGTACAAGAATGATGTCCCGGATTGTCTTTAGTTTTAGTCCGCCTTTTCCGTCTGTTCTGCCCTTTAAATGCAGATGGAGAATAAAACGCTGAATTTCAGATTCGTTTATCAGGTTGATTTTTCTTTTCCCAAAGTAAGGCTTGAGATGATTTTCTGAAATAAGCACAAAATTCGCATAGGTTGATGCGGCAATCATCGGTCTCTTGCACTTTAGCCATTCGTTCACAAGAGTTTTGTATTGAGTGTTTCCTGTCATAATTGACACCTCCATTTTGCATTATGGAGAAAAACAGACTTAAAAAACTCCTCAAGGTGCGGCAAGAGCGACAACGCGCCCCGCCTCAGATTCCCAGAATTCAGAGGGGAATGGATAGAGAAGAAGTTGGGGGAGATTTTTAAGAAAAACACTGAAAAGAATACAGAGTTAAAAATAACCAACGTAATCTGCAATTCTGCAAAAAATGGACTTATTCCTCAAAGAGAATATTTTGACAAGGATATTGCCAATTCTGAAAACATAAATGGATATTACATAATCCAAAAGTATGATTTTGTTTATAACCCACGAAAATCAACAGAAGCTCCATACGGACCTGTAAGCGTATATAAATATCCGGATAAAGGAATCGTTTCACCATTGTATTTATGTTTTAGGGCAACAGAAAAAATAAATTCCGACTTTTATGAATTCTATTTTAAGTCATCTTCTTGGCATAGATATATTTATTTATCAGGTGATAACGGCGCAAGACATGACAGGGTTAGTATGCGAGATAATGTTTTCTTTGCTATGCCTGTAAACATTCCCTCCCTTCCAGAGCAAAAGAAAATCGCCGCCTTCTTCACGCTGCTTGACCGCCGCATCCAAAAGCAACGCCAGCTTGTAGAGTGCCTGAAGACCTATAAAAGAGGAGTGTCCGAAGCTATTTTCGAAAGGAGACTTAATTTTTCAAGTCTTTTAGCCACAGAATGGAAAAAATATAAACTAGGTCAGATTGGAGAATTTTACAATGGTCTTTCAGGAAAAAGCAGGGAAGACTTTGGAAATGGGAATTGCAAATTCATAACTTATATGAATGTTTATAAAAATATTATAGCTGATGAATCACTTTGCGAAAGTGTAAAAATTAGAAAAGAAGAAGAACAAAATTCAGTGAAATATGGTGATGTGCTTTTTACTCAGTCATCGGAAACATTGGAAGAAGTCGGCTACACATCAGTTTGGACTCATTCATCGCAACCATATCTAAACAGTTTTTGTTTTGGATATAGATTTTATGACAGTGTTATGACAAATCCGATATTCATTGCACATTATATGCGGTCAAATTATATAAGAAAGGCAATAATGAAAGAAGGACAAGGAGCAACAAGAGTGAATCTATCCGCAGAACGGCTGAAAAATCTGAATATTTTTTTACCTGACATAAACGGACAAAATAAAATTGCAGAATTTCTAAGCAGACTTGAAAATAGAATTCATAAAGAAGAATTTGTTTTGGAAAAAATGAGTACGGAAAAATCCTCTCTTCTGCAGAAAATGTTTTTTTAAGAAAAAAACTTTAATCCTCATTAAAATTGAATATCAAAGATGCTATAAAATTGCTGAATTTCTTGACATCAATTTTTTCATAGTCATCTTTACTGCAATAAATATAAAAGCATTTTTCTTTAGTGGTTGATTTTGAAAATAGTGTAATTGCATTTTGAAGTTCAACTATTTCATCTTTAATTTTTATTTTTATGTGTTTTAAATCATCTTCATTAAATTTTGAATTAAATTGTTTGCTTATAATAAAGACAAAATTAAAATTACAACCAATTTTTTCAGTATACTCTTTTATACTTCTTAAAAAATCATATGTTACATTTAATTTTTCGATTTTTTCAGAAGCAATATTTTTTAATTTTCCAATTTTAATCTCATTTATTTTTTTAGCTTTTGTTAGTTCCTTTTCATAATATTTTAATAAGTCTTCGTTAATCAATGGAAAGCCTTTGTTATTTGGATAATTATCAAAAATTTTTTTTATGAAATCCATACCAATAACTAACTGATGTAATGTTATTTTTTTATTTTCAAATAACAACCGATACTCAGATTCCGATTTCCATAATCCCTTTCTTCTTATGCTTCTGTCAAAATATTCTTTCACAAGAGGCGCAGTGTATTGACTTTTTACAGTATTAATAATATCAGAATCAGACAACAGTCTTATTTCCTTATATGTTCCATTTTCGTTTTTTCCTTTTAAGCCTTCCTGTGTCAATGCATCAATAGAAAATAAATCAATTCCATAACTTGCATACTCTTCTATTGCTAGATACAGGAGAGAACTGACTAGCTTATTTTCATATAAAATTACAGGATGACACTGAAGCCACTTTCTTTCCATATCATGAGCCAGAATTACGCTTTCCAAGGTACTCAAAGCTGCTTTTGTAAAACCAAGTTCACAAAAATTTTTAGATTGTAAGATGCAGGTGGAGGACAGCAGTCTTATGTAATCAATATCAAATGATTTAAATCCACTGAAATAACTGTCTCTTAATAAATAATCAAGCTTATCTACATCAATAGTTTTTGAATTAAGCAATTCTATAAAACAATTTCTAATATCTTTTTTATCATCATATTTTAAACCTATAATACAACGAGCAAAATAACTTTTATTTTCCGATTTTATATATTTTTCAAAAAGATTTATGCCTAATAACGCACTCATAACCTCATGTGGTGCACCAGGATTAGTTTTGAAAAAATCAACAGAAAAAGATTCATCAGCAACTTTCTCAACAAGTTTTTCTCTAAGAACTGATGTTTTTTCTGATTTTTTTACTTCATAAAAATCTTCTCCTGTATGAGAAAAAGGTGCGTGTCCAATATCATGAAGAATACAAGCTAAAAGAAAAACCCTTGAATATTCATTAAAATTAGGAGATAAATTTTCTGCATTATTTTTTTTAATTCCAGAAACTGCTAATGTTCCCAAATAATACACACCAATTGAATGGATAAAGCGATTGTGTAAACTGGATGGATAAACAGATGAATAACTTGTTTGAATTATATCTTTTAGACGATGAAATTCAGGTGAATTAAGTATTTCGTATATTTGTGAATCATTTATTTCTATATAATCATAGAGAGGATCTTTTATTCTTATTGCTTTTCGCATTTCCGTTTTGACACAGCTAATAAAATATCTGTAGATAGATAAGATAAAAATTTAGACAATAAAACATCCAAACTTACCTTTCTTTTCAAGATTGTTCCATTTTTTATTAGAGCAAAGCAATCTGAATAATTTTTTACAAGCTCCAATGTATATTCGTCTGAAAAAAGAAAAACAGCATTTATATCTTCTTCTTTAAATATTTTTATTACATTTATTCCATAGGTATTCAAATCAGAAAGAGAAATTTCATCAACATCTTTTTCTATGAAAGCCAAGGCAACAAGATATTCCATACCTATAAAATTGCACATAATATCTCCAAAAAGAATATTTTAATATTATATAATATTATTACTATGTCGTCAATTTATATTTAAAATCAGTGTCAATCAATTTTTTATATAAACATTCTATGTAAAAGTTCTTTTTTCTGCATTGATAAATTATGTAGAAAATTTTCAGTCTGTTGAATCTTCTCGTCAAGCAAATTGAAGAAATTCGCCAGTTTTTCTATATCATCTTCAAGTTTTGGAAACGGAATGATTCCCTGCAGAAAATATGATGTCGTTATATTTATTGTATTTTTTGCTCCTTTCTGTGCTAACGGTCGTATATAGTTGTTTGCATTTTCGCTCTGTTCAAAGTAATTATGAATCAAAGTGCCGACAGAAAATGATTTTGGTGTATATACTCCATACAACGGAGAAACTGCAACGTCCTGCTTTTGCCTGCTCTGCTTTACGATTCCATACGGAAAATTTCCTGTAGGACTTTTTGTATAGACTATATCACCGGGCTTAACTTTTCCATAGTTAGAAGTGTCAGCAGCCGCAAAACTTCTTCCAAGATGTTCAATTTGATTTACGACACCTTTTCCCACGGCAACAGAACAAACCATAAGATTTTTAGTATTTCTGTTTCGATATTCTGTCAACAATTCTGACAAAGGTGTTTTTTTTATTTGAATGCCAAACTGATTATCTTTCTTAAAAATCGAAAAAATCACTCCTCTTTTATAGGTCTTCAGAAACTCGACGAGCTGGCGTTGCTTTTGGATGCGGCGGTCAAGCAGCGTGAAGAAGGCGGCTATTTTCTTCTGCTCTGGAAGGGAGGGAATATTTACAGGCATTGAACTGTAATTCTCAAACGAAATATTTAATAATCCATCCATTCTTGCTGTAGATGCAACAAGTCTTCGTAATTTTCCGTCAAACAAACCGCTGTTTAGATATTTTCCCCAGAAAACAGAATCATTTTCACCTTTAAGAGAAAAAGAATGATAAACAAAAGGAATTCTTGCTTGTTCAATTTCTAAAGTAAAGCAACTTCCAAAATTCCTAGTTTTAGAATACCCGTGATTATATGCCAATTCTCCTTTTTTTAATAAAGTATACTTTTTTAAACTTTTTCCAGCATTGTTTGAAGAATATCTTTCGCTTTGGTTTATAAAACCTTCTGTTGCGGAAATCATCATCACTGGAGCTTTTGAATTTTCTTCTGCCTTTCTTTTTACTTCAATTATAATCTCCCCCAGCTTCTTCTCCACCCATTCCCCGCTGAATTCCGGGAATCTGAGGCGGGGCGCGTTGTCGCTCTTGCCGCACCTTGAGGATACATTTTCCATAAAATTCCTCCAAAATCGTTAAAGTTCAAAAATCAAAATTATAAAAGTATTTTCTAGTCCTCGAACGGAAAATCCAGTCCAAGTTCCTTGAAGTACGGCTTAAGCTCGCTGTTTATCTGCTTTATGTCTTTCTCAAGATTTCGGATATTCATAGAAACCTCCGCAAGGTCAATTTCCGGCTCTTTTTCAAATGTATCCACATAGCGTGGAATGTTCAGGTTGAATGCGTTTTCTTCTATTTCCTTCATGGACGCAACATGTGCGTATTTTTCAACATCTGCACGCTTTTCGTAGGCTTGCACAATTTTGTCTATGTCGCAGTCTCGCAGAATGTTCTGGTTCTTGCCTGCCTCAAAATCCTTTGACGCGTCTATAAAAAGAATGTTGTCCTTATTTCCTTCGCGCTGGGCTTTAAGAACAAGCACGCAGACAGGAATTCCTGTTCCGAAGAAAAGATTTGCCGGAAGTCCGATTACGGCGTCAAGCACGTTCAGTTTTTCTATCAGATATTTCCGGATTGTCTCCTCGGAGCCTCCGCGGAACAGAACGCCGTGCGGCAGGAGGACTGCAGCTCTTCCATCCTCGTCCATGTGGTAGACCATGTGCTGAACAAACGCAAAGTCTGCCTTTGATTTAGAGGCGAGTTTTCCGTATTGGGCAAATCTGTCGTCTTCCATAAAGCGCGGATCAGCCGACCAGTTTGCGGAGTACGGAGGATTTGCAACCTGAACGCGGTATTTTGTTTCTCTTGCAGTTTCAAAATAGTCGTGCTCAAGGGTGTCGCCGTTAAAAATCTCAAAATTAGTATATGGAATTCCGCGCAGAATCATGTTCATTCTTGCAAGGTTGTATGTTGTGGAAGTAAGTTCCTGACCGAAGTAAAGACGCACGTTCGCATATTTTTTTAGGCGCAGAAGAAGCGAGCCTGAGCCGCAGGTTGGATCGGCGGCGGCTTTTACATCAGTGAGTCCAAGACAGGCAAGACGGCACAAGAGCTCGGCAGGACCAGACGGCGTATAGAATTCTCCAGCTTTCTTTCCGGCAGTCGCGGCAAACTGTCCTATAAGATATTCATAGGCGTTTCCTAGAATGTCGATTTTTGTGTCCTCAACAGAAAAATTTATTTCATCCAGAGAGGCGATTATCTTTGACATTACCGCGCTTCTGTCTTTTACGGTGTGTCCGAGCTTTGTGGAGTCCAACTGCATATCTGAAAAAAGCCCCTCAAAGTCGGACTGACTTTCGTTTCCGATGGTTGACTCCATAAGGGCGTTTATTCCTTTCTGCAAGAATTCTATGTCGAACGAGCGGTTTTCCACCATTTTTATCATGTTTGAAAAAAGAAACTGAGGCTCAATTACAAATCCTAAGTCCCGCAATGACTCTTCTTTTACGGCTTCGCGGTATTCATCGTTTTTCCAGGCGTCCTCATAAGAAATATTGTCGTCTTTCAGAAGTTTTGCCATGTATTTTTCTGTGCGGTCGGAAAGATAATAGTAGAAAATCATTCCAAGTATATAGTTCTTGAATTCGTAGGCTTCCATGTTTCCGCGAAGTGCGTTCGCCATTGCCCACAGTTTTTGGCACAGTTCTTTCTGGTGCTGCTGAATGTCGTTTTCCATTTTATTTTCTCCAGTTCAATATTTTATAAATTAAGGCTGTCCTCTGTCGTATTACTAGAGGAGCATTTTAGCTGCTGTATTTTTCCACGTGGGATTTTATAAAGTCTGCGATTTTGCTTACAAGCGAACGTTTTTTCAGAAGCGACATAGGCTGCGTAAGGCTGTCCCTTATTGCACCCTGGTTTATTACTCCGGAAAACGCATACTCCGAGATAAAATCTCCTAAAAGTTCTGCGCTTATGTGCTCGTTTTTTGCAAACGCTTCTATTTCTTCCTGTTTTTTTCTGTTCTCAAAGTCGTTGTATTTTACGTCGATGTCTTCTGTTCCGTTCATGCCGGAAACGACTTCGTCAAGGAATGCGCGCAGAATATCAATCTTTTTGTGCAACTGAAGATTGTCCGAGCGTCCAAGCTCCGATTTTATATGCTCAATGTCATCGTTCTTTGCTTGCTGCGAGTTGAATCTTATGTTCCGTATAAGGTTCATGATGTACGCCACGTTGATTCTGTCGGTTTCCATAAGCTCAATGCAGAAGTCAACGTCATTAAGAACGGAAACAACCTCGCGCTCGTTCTGTGCTTTTCTGTAAAGAAGAAAATACTTGCTCTTGTAGTCCAGAAATTCCTGGTCGCTCATTTCAATTGAATCGCGCTCTATCTTGAATTCCACGAAAGTCTGCAATGAAAGAAGGTATTTTGAAAGTTCCCTGAATGTTACAACGAAATTTTTCTGAGTTTCTTCATCCATAAGCATGTCCATAGAGGACGGCGTAGGGGCGATTTCCTTAAGTTTTATTGCAAGTTCGTTGAATTTCTGGACATAGTATTCAAATGATTTTGCAAGGATTCCTTCCGTGTCGTTCGATTGGGAGAAAAGAGCAAGCGCATCATCGGTGTTCTTCTTAAGATTTCTGTAGCAGATTATTATTCCCCACGGCTTTGTTTCTTTTTCTACTCGGTTCGTGCGGCTGTATGCTTGAAGCAGGTCATGGTACTCAAGCTTTTTGTCCACATAAAGAACCGAAAGAGGCTTGCTGTCAAAACCTGTAAGGAACATATTCACTACAAGAAGGATGTCAAGGCTCTTTGTCTTTTTGCCCTTTACACGGTCGCTTATGTCCTTGTGATATGCGGAAAATGTTTCCGTTGAAAAATTCGTGCTGAAAATTTCGTTGTAGTCTTTTATTATGCGCTCAAGTGAACTGCGGCTATGCTCGTCTGCGTTTTCATAGTCCTCGTTTGCTCCGTAAGAGAAAATTCCGCTTATGTTCAGGTCATGGTCAATGCCCTTGAATATGTCATAGTATTTTACAAGCGCCGGAATTGATGAGACTGCGAAAATTGCTGTGTACTGGCGGTTGCGAGTTTTTGCCTTGTGGTTCTGGATTATGTGGTTTGCAATCATGGTCATACGCTCGTCCGCCATATAAAGCTCGTTCACGTCGATTGCATTCGTCATCGTGTTGTCATCAAGGTCGTAGTCGCCGTCCATCGTCTTTATGTATTCCACATGAAATCCAAGAACATTGTTGTCAAAAATCGCGTTCTTTATCAGATATGAGTGCAAACATTCTCCGAAAAGGCTTTTTGTTGTCTGCACAATTTTTCCGTTCACTTTGCCGTTTACCTCGAACCTTGGTGTTCCCGTAAAGCCAAAGAACTGTGCGTTCTGAAAATGCCTTACAATATCCTTGTGCATTTCCCCGAACTGAGAGCGGTGGCACTCATCTATTATGAACACAACTTTTTCTTTCTTGTACAAGTCCATTGCAAAAGCGTAGCGGGGATTGTTCACTGCGTTCGCCATTTTCTGAATAGTCGTGATTATCAGCTGGCGGTTCTTGTCCTTCATCTGCTTTACAAGAATGTCAGTCCGGTCAGTCGCATCCACCGAGCCAACTTCGAATTTGTTGAATTCTTCCGTTGTCTGGGTGTCAAGGTCTTTGCGGTCAACAAGAAAAACCACTTTTTTTATTGCGGGATTTGTGGCGAGAATCTGCGCTGTCTTGAATGCGGTAAGAGTTTTTCCGGCTCCTGTGGTATGCCAGATATATGCGTTGCGGCTTGTCATTGTCGCCTGCCGGATAAGGGCTTCTGCTGCATAAACCTGATAAGGACGCATGACCATCATTATTTTATCCGTGTCATTCAGAACGGTGAATTTTGTCATCATTTTTATGAGCAAATCCCGTGCAAGAAAGACAACGGAAAATTCCTTTAAGTTTGTGATTCTGATATTGTTGTCGTCTGTCCAGAAGAATGTATTTGAATAGAAAATATCCTTGTCACTGTTCGCAAAATATTTTGAGTCCACTCCGTTGGAGACTACAAAAATCTGAATAAAGTGAAACAGCCCCTGATATGAATGTTTTCTATACCGCATAATCTGATTTACAGCTTCCTTTAGGTCCACGCCGCGCCGCTTTAGCTCAATCTGCACTAGCGGAAGACCGTTTACAAGAAGCGTAACGTCATAGCGGTTTGTGTAAAGACCTGTAACTGTAACTTGATGCGTAACCTGATAAATGTTTTCTGTAAAGTCGTTGCTCAGAAGCCTGAAGTATGGCTTTGTGCCGTCATCGCGCTCAATCTGGAATTTATCCCGCAGAATTTTCGCGCTCTCAAATACGCTTTTTCCGTTTATATAATTCAGAATGCGTTCCCATTCCTTTTCGCTCAAAGGCTTCCCTGCAAGTTTGTCCTTGTTGAAAGCCTCAAACTGCATCCTGAAATTGTTTATAAGCGCATTGTAGTCCGCCAGTACCGTATGCGTATAGTTCTGCTTTTCAAGCTGATTAACCAGCTGCTCTTCCAGCTGTGCTTCACTCTGATATGCCATAATACATAATTATAACATATTTTTGCTATTTTGCTGACTGGTTTCTTCTATAAAAACTAAAGAACCTTTTATTCCTTTATCTTTCTATCTTCCTTGTCTAGTCGAAATCCCTTTCCTGCTGGCACAAAAAAGTTCTTCCTGTTCTAAGCGGAATGTCTTTGCCGTTAGAACAGGAAGCTTGAATTGAACCTAGTGTTAATATGTAAATTTTGACAATTTTATACTTGACAATGACAAGTTTGTAATCTATATTGTTTTTAGGAGGTTAATGCTAAAAACGAATAGAAAGTGCCGCAAAATAAAATGGCGATTGCGGCGGATGTGCCGTAAGGCAAGAATTGAATTAGGAATTGAAATAATTATGGAAAGCATGGCTGTTAAAGACAGAATCGGTAAACTGCTTTCGGAAACAGGAATGAGCCAGAAGGCTCTTGCCGATGCAACTAACTTGAGTGAGGGGGCGGTTTCCCACTACCTTAAAGGGGATAGGGTTCCGAAGGGTGCAATCCTTCTGAACATAGCAAATGCGCTGGGTACGACGGTCGATTATCTTACTGGAAAAAGCGACGATGCCCATAAGTTCTCATCAGAACAGGAAATTGAACAGGCATTCGAGCTTATCGCGCGCAATGCCAAGACCCTTACTGATGAGGAGCGCAAAAAGTTCGCGAAAATTCTTTTTTCGTAAGATGAGGTATGAATGGAAAGAGCGGTTCAGCTTTTGGGAAGTGAATATGATGAGATAGAAGAAGAGGCGAATTGTCTTTTTGAGGATTTGGGAATAAAAAAATATCCGGCGGACTGCTTTGAGGTTGCTCGCCTGCTTGGAATTGAGCTTGTAAAATATTCAGATTCCTCAGATGAGGACAGAAAATTTATGACCTCAAAGTATGAGGAGGGGTTTTCCACGATGACGGCAAAGTCAAGGTACGCAATTTACTACAATGACTCGCTTCCGCCTTACACCGTCCGTTTTACAATCTGGTATGAGATTGCCCATATACAGCTCGGGCACTTGTACGAGAATCAGGGAAAGTCGGCGGCCAGGATGAAAGCGGAATGCAACCGTTTTGCAACTTATGCTCAGGCTGCAATGCCGTTCGTGATAAAGCTTTCACCGTGCTGTCCGGATGAGCTTATGCAGGAATTCGGGCTTGGCTGGACTTGCGCAAACTATGTCTTTGACAGTTATATGCGCATAAGGCAGTACCCGAACATTGTGAGAAGAATTCTTTCAAACAGGATTCTTGATTTATTCAGTCCAGAACAAGTGCTGGAGGAGGCTGTATGAAAAATGAAGCAAAAAATTAAGCCCTTAGGATTTGCCGAAAACATTTGCGGTGCGTAAGGCATTTCTTAAGGGCTTTAAAAAGACACTCCAGACGGAGAATCTTCAAATCTGATTCTAGAAGTATACTCCTGTCTTTCGTGTCTGGTCAACAGAAAATCTTGCGAAAAGCGGAAATTCTGTTCAGTGCAGAAAAGGAAACTCACCTTTTTATAACAGACAGTCCAAAAACGGACAAGGAACTTACTTATGAGTACAACTACAAACATTAACTATTCGGACACAGATGGAAGCGGAAATCTCACTCTGTACAAAAATTACTTTGACAATGGCGGAAAATATTACGCACGTTTTGACCGGCGCAATGTTACGATTGACAATCTTATAGCGCGCACGCAGAAAAAAGACATCGGCGTGAACGCCATAACCGCAAAGCACATTCTTTCACTAATAAAAGCGGAAATAATAGAAGCATTGCAGCGCGGCGAAAGCGTGAACCTCATGGACTTAGGAACTTTCTATATTGCGGCAAGCGGCACAAGCGGAAACACCGCCGAAACCGCAGAAATAAAAAAATTGCTTGTAAAGTTCACTTCGTCAAAGGAAACGAACGAGGCGGTCTCAAAGCTGGGGATAAACAGAATCGTGATTGCGGATTCAAGCCCCTCGATTGATTCTGTCACTGACCTTTTTACGGGGCTTAATGACGGAACTCTTACATCTAAAAAAGCCGCAAGACTTGACGGCGGCAGACTGAAAATTTCTGGCAGTGATGGCGGAATTTTCTTTGCCGAATGTGACACAGACGGGATTTATTCCGAAGATGAAAGCTTGTGGCACAAGGTGAACCCGGAGTCCATAATGCGAAACCTTTCAAAGACGCTCGAATTCTTCCTGCCAGAAAGCCTTGAAATCGGCAAAAGCTACAGGATTATCCTGCGCACAAACAGCCGAAAAGGAAATGAGGACAAAAAGACCTTTGTTTCCGCAGTGTCGGATATTGTCGTTGTAAAATAAAAGCGGTGATTATGTAATTAACTCTACTATGCTTGGGAAAATGCATAGACAATATGTAGTGCCATCCAGTTTGTATGAGGCGTTACCTCATACAAACTGGAGACACTACATGGAAATTATAAACAGAATGAGAAAGTTTTGTACATGTGAAAACATGCCAGTTCCGCTGATAAACGAAGTGCGCATCGGACATACAAATGTAATGACAAAAGAAAATCATTTTGCAGGCGGAATTTTAAAATTGGAGAAAAACTATGAATATCAAGAATAAAAGAATGCTGGCTTGTTTACTGTGTGGAATATGCGGCTGTCTTTGCTATGGAATCGGCGACTGGCTTATTATGTATGGCGAAACTTCCCATCAGGGAAAATTGTTCTGGCTTACAGAAGGAGTTACAAATATACCGGCATGGCGCAACAACGTGGCAATGATTCTTGCTTTTCCGGGAAAACTTTTCTGCCGAAAAAAGCGGCGTTCTTCAATGTGCTGGTTTTCTATGTGGTTTTAAAAGCACTGACAGTTCTTCTGCCAAACACAGCATTCCGCAGTGGCTTTACAAATGGCCTGATGAGCGAAAGCATGGTTCTGTTTTTTGTGGTTATATGGCTGTTTTCAAGAAAAATAGAAAATTTCAAGGAAAGAACTCTTCCGTAAAACATTAGTTACTTGACGCTAACTTTTTGAAATGATATATTTTTCCTGAAAGTTACCAATGATAACTGAACTCTCTTTTGTTTTCGGGAAAATGTATGCCTAAGAACAAATCTGAAACACATGAAATTATTCTAAGAGCCGCCAGGGCGGAGTTTTCAGAATGTGGCTTTGAAAAGGCTTCCATCCGGGAAATTGCTGCAAGGGCGGGAGTTACTTCGGCAGCACTTTATCGGCATTGTGCAAACAAAGAAGATTTGTTCTGCCAGCTGGTTGAGCCTTCCGTAAAGGCTTTCCGTTTATGGCGGAAAAATCATATTTCCTTGAAATATATGCAGATGGAGCAGAATATTCCGGTTTCTGAACTGCTTAAAAACAACGATATCGATATGGTTCGCGAGGTGATTTATCCGCACCGGGAAGATTTCCGGCTAATTCTTACAAAAGCCAAGGGCACGCGGTACGAAAATTTTTTGCACGATGTTGTGAATGAAGACCAGAAGGAGATGATAAAAGTGCTAGAGTTTTTAAAGACGCGCGGAAAAAACGTTGTTGAATTCAGCGAAAAAGAAATGCACATGATTTTGAGCTCTGCGTACACGGCAATGCTTGAGCCGGTTGTTCACAATTATTCAATGGAGGAAACGGAGCACTGCCTTGCGGTGATGGAAAAGTTCTTTATGCCGGGCTGGCAGAAAATTATGGGTTTTTAGAAGGGGCTGTCCAAAAAGAAATGGGCAGCCCTGATTATTTTAAATTTACAAGAGAATTCAAATCTGCTAAAATTTAAATATGAGCAGA
>OLHA01000656.1_pt1 | contig 20041 bp, 21 predicted proteins | sample 1605961 | NCBI WGS metagenome assembly OLHA01 (sample SAMN03283288) | human gut metagenome | biome: human-associated habitat; material: feces | host: Homo sapiens | place: Peru | collected 2012
AAACTCGGGCGTGGCTCACTTATCAGCGTGCCGTCTCTGTCGATGAAAAGGATTTTACTCATTTGGGCTACTTTTGTGTGAATTTTAGCCCAAATTATACAACGAAAAGGCGAAAATGTCAATTTAAAATTTAAATTCAAAGGCTAAAAATTATAATCCAAATTCTTATCATAACGGCTCGGTGTGGGCGCATGATACGATAATATGCGCTTTGGGTATGAATAAATACGGTTTTAAAGAGGAAGCCTCTAAAGTAGCGTTAGGAATTTTAGAAGCGGCTAAATATTGGGGAATATATAGTTTGCCAGAATTGTTTTCGGGATACGATAATGAAACATGGAAAGAGCCTATAGCTTATCCCGAAGCCTGCTCGCTTCAAGGTTGGAGTTCGGCGTCTTTATTTGGATGTCTGTATATACTCGATAGTAGAGATAATAAATAAATGTTTTTTATTATATTAAATAAAATATAATTTGTTAATGGCTTCAAAAATGAAATAAAATAAAAAACTATTTATATATATTATTAGTCGCTTCAAACTAAAAAATAAAATACAAATATTTAAAAATTATTTATAGAATTTGAAAATATTTTAATAATTAAAAAAAGCTTTTCTAAAATATAATCCATGCGCGGGAGCGGTAACCAAAGCTTTAGTTCTATCCTCTTCTTTTATTATCTCTTCTATGAAATTTAAAGGCTTATTCTTTCTCTGTCCTTCCACTAAAGTGCCTACAATAATTCTAACCATATTATGCAAAAAAGCGTTTCCTCTTATTATAAAATAAATATTGTCTTTTTTTCTTATTGCGAAAACTCTTTCTATATATCGAAATTTTGAATCGTTTTCATCTTCCGTTGAGCAGAAAGAAGTAAAATTATGTTCGCCTATTAAATATTTTGAATATTCGTTAATTAATTTTTCATTTATAATATTTTTTCTATAAAACCAAGCGTATCTTTCATAAAATGGAAAAGAAATATCTCCGTTATAAACAATATATAAATATTCTCTGAAATTAGCCGAAGCTCTCGCGTTAAAATTTTCGGGCATAATCTCAGCCGATATTATTCTTATATCTTTTGGCAAACATGAATTTAAAGCTACATGAACTTTTTCTATAGGGACAAGCATTTTTGGAATTCTAAAATTTGCAACCTGTCCTAATGCATGAACTCCCGCATCCGTTCTTCCGCATCCGTAAATTGTTATTTTTTTTGAATAAATTTTTTGAACGGCTTTATATATTTCGCCTTGAATTGTTCTTAAATTCGGTTGTATCTGCCAGCCGCAAAAATCCGTGCCGTCATATTGGACGATTATTTTTATATTAAACATTTATTTTTAATTTATCTTTATAAAATAAAAAAGCCCATATTATAATTAATACAGGCTTTTATTATTTAAAATTATTTTTACAAATCGTTAGGTATCGTTATATTTAATTTTTGAGCCGCTTCTATATTTACTTTTAAAGTTAGATTTTCTAAATATTCTATCGGCATATCTGCAGGTTTAGATTCTCCTTTTAATATTTTTACGGCTTGTTTTGAAGTTAATTTTCCAAGCTCATAATAATTTATTCCATAAGTAGCCAAACCTCCTCTTGGAAGCATTGCTTCTTCTCCGCATATAATCGGTATTTTCGCTGGTTCGGTTATCGAAGCTACCGTAGGCATTCCCGCCGAAACCATATTGTCGGTTGGAACATATATGACGTCAACTTTTCCGATTAAATTTTGAACAACTTGCTGAATTTCGTTAGGGTTAGTTATAGTGGCGTCTCTCGTGATTAATCCTATTTCTTCCGCTTTTTTTCTTGCAATATCGACTTGGAATTTTGAATTCTGCTCGCTCGAATTATATAAAAACGCTACTCTCTTTGCGTTTGGAATTAATTTTTTTAATAAATCCATCTGCTCGCTAACGGGAGTCAAATCGGAAGTTCCCGTAACATTTCCGCCTGGCAAATTATTATCAGCTACAAGTTTTGCATCCGCAGGGTCGGTAACCGCTGTAATAAGTATTGGAATATCTTTTGTAAGATTTGCAACCGCTTGAGCCGCTGGAGTCGCTACCGCTAAAATTAAATCGCTTCTGTCGTTAATAAATTTTTGAGCGATTGTTATGCAATTTGCTTGTTCGCCTTGAGCGTTTTGATAATCTATAATAATATTTTTTCCGTCCTCGAATCCTTCTTCTTTTAATCCGTCCACAAAACCTCTATTCGCATCGTCCAATGCTGGATGTTCGACTAATTGCAAAATTCCAATTTTAAATTTTGAATCGGAAGATTTACTTTTTGAACATGAAACGAAAACTAAAATTATAGATAATATTATTAGTAGTTTTTTCATATAGTTTTCTCCTTTGTTTAATAAAATTTTTAATGAAATTACTATTGTTGAATTATACAAAATTCTACAATAAAGTCAAATCTTTTTAACAAATAAAAAATAAATAAGTAACAATGGGTTTAAACCTCTTGTTATTTATGATATAATCTTAATATTAAAAATTAGAGGAGTTTTTATTATGATTGATTTGAAAAATATTGTAAACGAAAAATATATTGGAAAAGAAGAAAATCCTATAAACCAAAACGAAATTTATAATTTGGCATCTTCAATTAATATAAAAAATAATAATAAAAACGAAGCCTTGCTTATAATTGACGCTCAAAGAGATTTTGTAGATATGGAAAAAGGCGCTTTACCCGTTAAAGGAGCTTCTGAAGATATAAAAAGAATAATAAAATTTATTTACGAAAATATTGAATCTTTATCTTCAATTTACGCCACTATGGATACGCATAATTACGATTCTATTTTTCATCCTTTTTTATGGAAAAAACCAAACGGAGAATATGCCGAGCCTTTTACGGAAATTACTTTAGAGAAAATAGAAAACGGCGAGATTATTCCCGTTTATAAAGATATTCAAATCGATTATGTTAAAAAATTAAAAGAACAGGGAAGCAAAAATTTAATTATTTGGCAGTATCATTGCATTTACGGAACTGACGGTTGGCTTATTGAAAAACAACTTTCAAATATGCTTACATTTTTTGAATTTTCTAAAAAAACATCTATAAAAAAAATAATAAAAGGATTGGATAAATTTACCGAAATGTATGGCGCTATAAAACCCGAAGTTATAACTAATAGCAAAAATCAATATGACGACAGTTGGGTAAAAGAGATTAAAGATTATGATAAAATATTTGTTTGCGGAGAAGCTAAAGATTATTGCGTTTATGAAACCGTTAAACAATTTTGCGAAATGTATAAATCGGAAAGAAATATAACCGAAAAAATTTATTTTATGCAAAATTGTTGTAGTTCTATCGGAGATAAAGATATTTGCGATAAAAAATATAAAGAGCTTGAAGATATTTACGGAATTAAATTGATAACGGCATAAAAATTAAATTCTCAAACAAAGCGATTTATTAAAAAGGGCTTACTTCTTAATTGAAGCAAGCCCTCACTCAACGCAACTTTTTATTTTCTAATTCATAGATTTATTTTCTTGTTACCTCTCTGTCTCCTTTAACGAATAAGAAATTACCTATATCTGACAAGAACCAATATCCTAATTTTTCCATGAAAGATTCAGGTCTTTGTCCTAAAAATCTCGTTTCGTCTTTTAACCAAGGAGATATATTAGGATTAGCATATTGACTGTCGCTAGCAAAATATAAGTTAACTCCAAATTCTCTTTTCCATTTATGATGTCCAGTATTTAGAACTATCAACTCTAAATGGTCTTTATCTTTATTAGCCATGAATTGATTAATTCCGTCATCGTTCAATGCATTGTAAGAGGCTTTACTTACAGCCGTTCTATAAAGTCCGCCTATAGTGTAAGTTCCTACAAAGTCTCCTCCCTTATACCAAGTAATAACCGCTCCAACATATTTCTTAAGAATATATTTAGAGTTTGCATGGTATTCATGAGCTTTCATAAGGATATCGAAATTTTCATCGAAGTAAAAATAATCGTTACCAGATTTGAAGGCTTCTTCTGAGCGATGATTAGCGCCGTTTCTAATAAAGAATTCTTTTCCGTCATTCATTCCCGCTCTCGTTATATGAGCTTTCCAGAGTTTATCTAAAGTATTTGTATCTTGGTAGCTTACAACCGCGTATTTTATGTCGTTTTCGTCATTTCCTAAAGCGTAAGGAACATAAATGGTATATAATTTGTCTTTAGTATACCATTCAGGTTTAGCTATACCAGTAGGAAGTCCGCTTCCGCCAGAAGTATTTCCGCCAGTAGTGCCTCCCGTAGTTCCGCCAGTATTTCCACCAGTAGCGCCTCCAGTATTTCCACCAGTAGCGCCTCCTGTAGTTCCACCAGTAGAGCCGTCTGGAATTTGAGTTTCATTTGTTACGATTGGAGCATCTGGAACTGTAATTCCGCCGCCGCCTGTTCCTTGGTCTGGAACTTCGCTTTGAGATAAATTCGATACTTGAGTAGGTTTCTTACAAGAAGTAAATCCTGCAATAGAAAAGACTACCATTAATATAATAATAGCTATGCGTTGAGTTGAGTTGAGTTGAGTTGAGTTGAGTTGAGTTGTTTGTAGCGTCTCATAAACTACTCCTTAAATATAAATTATAGGATTTTAAATCCTACATACTTAAGATAAGAAATTTTTTAAAATAGTCAAGAACTTTTTTTTAATTTTTTTCCTAATTTTTATTAAGATTTTTTATAATATTTTTAGTATATTTTATAGTATTTTTCATAAAAAAGTAAAATTTTAACCTAAAAAATTACATTTTTTATACATTTCATACATTTTAGAATATTTAATAATTTTATTTATAATCAAAATATATTTAATTAAAAAAATTTAATCATTAAATCGTCATTGCAAACTACTCTCCACCGTCATTGCAAGCGTTAGTAAAGCAATACAGATTGTAAGAAAGTTAATTCTAAAAATTTAATTTATTTAATTAAATGAATTTTATTAAAAGTAGATTGCTCGCCAAAGGCGGACTTTAGTCTCATAGTAGATTTGTAAGGACGATTGAGTAAGTCGCGATGACAATACTATTATGAAATAAAAAATTTAAATTAAATATTTTTATACATAATTTCTATATTCTTTTTCCATTCGCAAACCAATTCGTCTGGCTCTAAAGGAATTGCATTGCAACCTTGTGATAAAACAAATCTTAAAACCTCGTAAATTTGTCCGCTTGAAAAAGTTATTATAATAGAACCGTCTTCTCTTTTTTCGATTACCTGGTCGTTTGAAAATTTACGCTCTGAAACATATACTACAGACTCGTTAAAAAATCTTATTTTGCATTTCTTTATATCTTTGTTTATAAATACTCCGAAAGAATCATAATCTTCGTTCGTATATTTAAAATTTTTAGGAGGCTTAAAAGTTTCATCTGTAAGTTTAATCGAGGTTATTCTATGAAGACAATATAAACTAATCGCATCCTGCCTTTTTGAATATCCTGCAAAATACCAAATTCCCGCTTTTGAAACGATTTGATAAGGAGCGATATAATAACCATGTCCTTCGCTTTTTCGCCAAGCGCCTTTATAAGAAAATTCTATATAACGATTTTCTTTTATAGCTTTAATTAAAATATTCCAAATCTTTTCGGAAAAATCGGGAGAATATTCTTCGATAAAAATTATTCTTTTTTCAAAACTATTTTTATCTATCTTTATTACTATATTATTAAAATAATCAAAAATATTTTTTACATGTCTATATATAGGAGTTCCCTTATATTGAGAAAGAAGTTTCATAGCGACATAACCCGAAAAAACTTCTTCTTCGTTTATAAACAAAAGAGGAAGCCTAAAAATTTTATCCAAATAAAAATAACCTTTCTTTGTTTTATCGTATTCAATCGGAGCTTGAAGCATATTCCTCATATAATCTATATCTCTTTTTATTGTTATTAAACTCACGCCGCCGTATTTCTTTGCAAGAAAAGGAGCGGAAGGATAATCGCCTTTTGCAATTTCTTTATCTATAAAAAGCATTCTTGCAAACGGAAGATTTCTTGAGGCTTTTGATGATTTTTTATTTTTCTTTTTATTTTTCATTGTTTTTTAGCGCCTTTGTATAAATTATTATTTAACAATAATTCAAAAAAATCAACGACTTATAACCCATTTGCCGTATTCGTATTCCATAATAAAAGTTTGTCTCGCTTTTGAATGCGAATCATTAACTCTATCATACACAGAAGAATCAACTTCTATATAAACTTTTTTTCCTTCCAATTTCACAGAATAAACTTTATCTATTGTAGTTTCAAATTCAAAATCTAAAGAAGGCTCGGATAAAACATAATCGTCCGCATTTTTAATATTTCTCGATTTATTAAGAATCTCTTTATATGCAGAAGAATAAAATTTTTCATAGGCTTTCCATACTCCTTCGGCGCTATAAGGCAAAGATAAAAATTCTTTCAAAGAATTAACCGCCAATTCTTTTATAACATTTTCATCATATTTTTTTATTTCCATATTATCTTTATTGCTTAAAATTATTTCCACTTTATTATTAGAATTATCTTTATTTTTAGAATTAGAACATGATAATATTAAAATAAAAAATATTATAAATAAAAATTTATGCATTATAATCCTTCCAATATGTCTTTTCTTTCGTTTTGAGTCGGAGCTGATTCTTTTTCTTTTATTCTCGTATCTGAAGTCGTAGTTATATTATTCATATTGATATATTTAACTATGCTAGGTCTTTCAAGTATCATTCGCATATTTCCATTTTGCCAAGCCACAGTGTTTGCATCTAAAAAAGCTCCTTTGCTATATTTAGAGTTTAAAGCCGAAAGAAGCTCTAAAAAATCTACTTGATTTGGCTGAAAATGTATAGTTATAGAATAAAGAGAATCGTTCTTAAAAATAAAATAACCGCTTTTATAAAATTTATTTTCTTCTAAAGCTAAAAAAGTCGCGCTTTCTTCAGCGGCTATATCTACCGAACCAGTCATATATTTTTTTGGCAGTATCATAGTATTATCGCTTAATATGGCGTTTATAACATCGTCTCTCGTAGAACCTAATTGAATATCTTTAAATCCCGTAATTGCCATTTGAGTTATAGCTGGTTTTCTTCCCATAATAGCATCGTTTGTAATAGAAGAATTTTCTCCCGCGTTTGTATTTGCCGCGGTTTGATTAGGATTATATGCATCATTGGTTGCATAATTTTGAGAAAATAAAGAATAAGCAAATAAAAACATAAAAATAAATATATATTTTTTCATAATATTATATTCCTAAATAAAATTCTATATAGTATAATATCGACTATATTTTTATTTTCAAGTATAAAATTATTTTTTTTATAAATAGAATTTGAAAATATTTTAAAATATATTATTATTATAAGTATGAAAAGTAAAAGAATTACTATAATATGCGGACATTACGGTTCGGGGAAAACCACATTTTCCATAAATTATGCTCTTTATTTGAGAAATCAAACGAGTAAAGATATTTATATTGCAGATTTGGATGTTGTAAATCCTTATTTTCGCTCAAGAGAACATTTTGATTATTTGAAAGATAAAAATATAAAAGTTATTGGAAGTTATTTGCCTCAATCGGGAGCGGATTTGCCCGCGGTTTCTGCAGAAGTATATACTCTATTTGATAACAAAAATATTATAGGAATTGTAGACATGGGAGGAAATTCTGCGGGAAGTTTATCGTTTGCAACTTTTAGAGATAATGTCGATATTGAAGAAACGGATATTATATTTATTCTAAATGCAAATAGAGAAGAGAATTCTACTTTAGAATTTGCTTTAGGACATTTTAATAGTATAGAAACTACATTAGGATTAAAGATTACGGGAATTGTAAATAATACGCATTTAATGAACGATACTACTATTGAAGATATTAATAAAGGAGAATTGATATCAAGCGAATTATCGAAAGAAAAAAATATTCCCGTAAAATTCACATGTGTAAATATGGATTTTTTCGATAATAATCCTAACATTAAAACTAAATACGATTTATTTTTAATAGGTTATGATATAAAAACTGTGACAAATATTATATAAGAGTTTTGAATATGGACTATAAAATAAAAAAGTTATATGAGATAGCGCCCATGTTATCGCCAAGCATATACGAAACGATATTTTATAATCAATATCAAGGAAGAGCGGATAAAGAATCTCTTATTTTAGACAACGAAGTTTTTGAAAAATATTATATAGACGAAAATATATACAGAAATTTTTTATTTGCAAACTCCGAAAAATTAGGAAAAGCTCTTAATTATATAGGCTTAAATCAAATGCATAGTTCGATAATAAAAAGTATAGAATTGAAAGAAAGTAAATTAAAAATAAAATTATTAGATGTCGGAATAGACAATTTGGCAAACACTTTAATAGAATTAAAATCGCTTAAAGATATAAAGCTAGAACCTTTTTATATCGATATATTATTTGAAAAAGTCGATTATTGCTCGAATCATTATTTGGATAAAGATGAAATATTAATTCCAATTGAAGAAGATATTATAAACGGAATTTATACTCAAGACCAAATAACTTATATAAGCCCAAATGAAATAGAGTTGGTTATTTCTATGGAAACGGAAAAAGCAAAATCTCAAAATGATAATAATAAATTAAGATATTATATGTTAAAATGCGGAAGTATAAATATAATTGACGAAGCGAAAGAAATTTGGACAAAATTATTTGGCGATACAAATTTTAATATGTTATACGATTATTATATTAATTTGAGAAAATCAAATAAAATAATTTTAGACGAACGCGTTTGCATGAATATAATACAAAAATATAAGCAATTTATATTAGATTTGGACTTTTTTTAAAACTAATGAACAAAATAAAAAATTTACTTATACATTCTCCAACTTGGCTCGGCGATATTGTAATGTCTATGCCCGCGATTTATTTAATTAAAGAAAAATATAAAGATATTAAAATTACCGTTATGACAAAAAAATCAATGTTTGGAATATTTGAAGTAAGCGATTTGGTTGACGATATTATAGAATTAAAAAATTTTCCAAGTTTAAGAAAATATAATTTTGACACTGCAATTTTATTTCCAAATTCTTTTGAAAGCGCTTTTAGAATTTTTGGGCATGGAATAAAAAGAAGAATCGGATATAAAGCCGATTATAGAAATTTTTTGCTTACTGACGCTATTGATAGAGAGGAAGTTCGTTGGATTCACACTGCCGATTATTATATAAATTTGCTTAAAGAGATTGATATAAACGCGTCTCGTCCTAAAATTAAATTAAAAATTAAAGAAGAAATTTTAATTAAAGCTAAAGAATATTTGAAAGAATTTAATCCCGAAAATAAAAAAATATTTGCTTACGGAATCGGCGCTACAAACAGTTATGGTAAAATTTGGAAAGAAGAATATTTTGCAGAAACCGCAAATTATCTCTCAAAAAAATATAACGCTTTAACTTTATTTATAACGACTCCCGCAGAAAAAAAAATACAAGAAAAAATTTCTTCTATGTTGAACGAAAAGCCAATAATTCCGTATTTCAATTTGGATATGATAGCCGCAATTTTAAGTTTATGTTCGGGATTTATCGGAAACGATTCGGGCGCTATGCATGTGGCTTCAATTGTAGGAATTCCAACTCTCGCTTTATATTTTGCAACTCCTTCTTATCAAAATTCACCAATTGGAATAAATAGCCATTTAATAGAAAAAAAAATAGAATGCGCTTTTTGCGGAGGCAGAGAATGTAAAATTGAAACTTTTGAATGCAGAGAAGTTATAAAGCCCGAAGAGGTTATAAATAAATTTGAAAGTATAATTAATTAGAAAAAAATTTTATTATAATTATCTTTATAAAATAAACTTAAAAATTATATGATTTATTTGTCAATTATTTTCAAGAAACTAAAACAAGATTTATAAATAATTAATTTAAAATATATCGAATTTAAATTTTACTAAATATTAATTTTGTTTAAAGAATTTCAAGCTTCGTTTTAAATATATTATTTTTTATAAATCTAAATATTAAATAAAAATAATTATTCTAATTTTCTCATTTGCGGAAATAATATAGTATCTCTTATGCTTGGAACATTCAAAAATAATATTGCCATTCTGTCTATTCCAATTCCAAGTCCGCCTGTTGGAGGAAGTCCGTATTCTAAAGCGTTAATAAAATCGTAATCCATATCCATAGTTTCATCTTCGCCTCTCTCTTTCGCCTTTACCTGCGCTTCAAATCTTTCTTTTTGGTCTATCGGGTCGTTAAGTTCGCTGAAACCGTTTGACATTTCCATTCCGCCAATAAATAATTCGTATCTTTCCGTTATATCGGGATTATCGGGATAAGATTTTGACAAAGGCGAAACCGCTTTAGGATAATTTATTACAAAAGTCGGTTGTATTAATTTTTCTTCAACTTTTTCTTCAAATACATTAACCATAATTTCCCATTTTGAAGGTTTTGATTTGCTTGTGTCAATTTCTATTCCTATAGATTTTGCTTTTTCCAAAGCTTCATCATTTGAAGAAATTTTTTCAAAGTCTAATCCTGCATATTTTTTTACAAGCTCAATCATTGGAATTCTTTCAAAAGGAGGTTTAAAATTTATTTCATAATCTTTATATTTTGAAGTATAATTTCCGTTTAACTTAAAACAAACTTTAGAAAATATATCTTCTACTAATTCCATAACTTTATTAAAATCGGCAAAAGACATATATGCTTCCATCATAGTGAATTCTGGATTATGTCTTGTAGAAATTCCTTCGTTTCTAAAATTTCTGTTAAGCTCAAATACTCTATCAAATCCGCCGACAATCAATCTTTTTAAGTAAAGTTCTGGAGCAATTCTTAAATAAAGCGTCATATCCAAAGTATTATGATGAGTTATAAAAGGTTTTGCTTTAGCTCCGCCGATTAAAGGATGCATCATTGGAGTTTCCACTTCCAAAAAATCATGCTCAATCATTATCTCTCTTATCGAGGAAATCATTTTTGAACGCTTTATAAAAACTTCTTTAACTTCATCGTTCATTATCAAATCGACATATCTTTGTCTGTAGCGAAGTTCCATATCGGTTAAACCATGAAATTTTTCTGGCAAAGGATTAATTGATTTTGTAAGAAGTTTTATTTCGTTTGCGTAAATAGTTATCTCTCCCGTTTTGGTTTTAAATATAGTTCCTTTTATGCCGACTATATCGCCAATATCAATAAGTTTTTTGAATACATTATTATAAAAATCATCTCCAACTTTATCCCTTTGAATATAAGCTTGAATATTTCCCATAGAATCTTTAATAGTTAAAAAAGAAGATTTGCCCATTATTCTATAAAGCATTATTCTTCCCGCTATTGAAACTTCCGTTTGATTTTTTTCAAGTTCGTCAAATTTTTCTATTATATCTTTTGATTTATAAGTGACTTCATAACTATTTGGAAAAGGATTTATTCCCATTTTCCTTAATATATTTATTTTTTCTTTTCTATTCTCTTTTTCTAAATTAGGATTTTGAGAGATTTGTTGATTATTTTCTGACATTTCAAAATATCCTTTATTAAATTTAATTTATAAATAATATATTAATTTTCAAAAAAACTCTATATTAAAAATATATTATTAGTAAATATTTTATTAAATATGATTATAAATACTTTATATTGCAATATTTTATAGTTAAATCTGTATTAAAATACAATATTTATTTAGATTATGATTTATTTTAATTTTTTATAATTTAACGCTTGATTTTTTTAAGTATTATTATATAATTAATTCGATTTATATTAAAAATGGAATAAAAATGAATAATGTATTTTTAACATATAAAGATATTTTTTATTTGTTTAGTCTTGATAATTTAGAATTCTTGAAGGGAATGCAAACGATTATTAATTGTTTTCATTCCCTTTTTTATATCCAAATTTTTATTTCATTAAACGGAGAATAAAATGAAAAATTTTAGCGACTGCAAAAAGCGTTCTTGTATCATAGGTATTAAGGAAATGTCGAAAAAAGAAATTATAGAAATTTTGGATATTGCTAAAAAATTAAACGATTTGTCCGAAAAAAAAAGAATAAAAATAATGAGTAATAAAATAGTAACAAGCATATTTTTCGAACCTTCAACGAGGACAAGATTATCTTTCACCTCTGCGGCTTATAAACTTGGTTGTCATGTATTAGGTTTCGATAATCCAAATATGAGTTCCGTTGTAAAAGGGGAATCATTAAGAGATACGATTATTATGGTTTCGGCTTATTCTGATGTAATAGTTATGAGGCATTATATAGATGGAGCCGCTAAATTTGCGGAGGAGATAACGGATATTCCAATAATAAACGCAGGCGATGGTTCAAATGAGCATCCAAGTCAAACTTTACTTGATTTATATACAATAAGAGAAGAACTTGGAGACCTTGAAAATAAAAAAATAGCTTTTGTAGGAGATTTGAAATATGGTAGAACGGTTCATTCTCTTGCTAAAGCCTTAAAAATGTTTAATGGCGAGTTTTATTTTGTAGCTCCACGGTCTATACAAATACCTGATTATATATTAAAAGACTTAGATATAGCTAAAATTAAATATCATATTCATAATGATTATAAAGATATTTTAAAAGAAATTGATTGTTTATATATGACAAGAATACAGAGAGAAAGATTTGAAGATATAGAAAAATACGAAAAAGTAAAAAATGTTTTTAGTATTTCAAAAAAAGATATTGAAGGTAAATGTAAAGAAGATATGATAATAATGCATCCGCTTCCGAGAGTTGATGAAATAAATATTGATTTGGATGAGACGAAATATGCAAAATATTTTAAGCAAGCAAGAAATGGAGTTCCTATAAGAATGGCGATGTTATGTATTGCTACAAGAATTATAAAGTCGTCAGTTAATTCAAAAAAAATAGACTATAAGATATTTGAAAATAATAAAGTGGTTTGTCAAAATAAAAAATGTATAACGCATTTTGAAGAAACTAAAAATAAAGTCGCCAAAAGAGATTACGGCGATTTTTGTTATTATTGTAATAGAGAGATAAAATAAATTATGATAATAAAAAACGCTAAAATTATAAATTCTGAAAAACCCGTTTCTATAATTATTGAAAATGAAAAAATAAAAAAAATAGAAACAAATAACGATTTTGAAAATTATAAAGACAATAATATAATTGACGCAAATTATAATTATGTTTTAACGGGAATAATCGACCCGCATACGCATATGCGAGAGCCTGGATTTACTCATAAAGAAGATTTTAATTCGGGAAGCAAAGCGGCGGCAAGAGGAGGAATTACAACTTTTTTAGATATGCCGAATACTATTCCAAATACTATAACAAAAGAAAATCTTATTCAAAAAAAATTAATGATGACTAAAAAATCTTATGTCGATTACGGTTTTCATTTTGGAGGAAGCAAAACAGACAATAGCCAAGATATAGAATCGATTAAAGATAAAGCGGCGTCAACAAAAATATTTTTAAATGCTTCTACGGGAAATATGCTCATAGAAGATAATAAAATTTTAGAAAAATTATTTGAAAGCTCAAAAATCATATCCGTTCATGCGGAAGATAAAATGGTTGATAAAGCGATTGAAATTGCAAAAAGAACGAAAACGATTTTATATTTATGTCATTTGTCTTTATCAAGCGAAATAGATTCTCTAAAAAAAGCTAAAGATAGCGGAATGAAAATTTACGGCGAAGCGACTTTGCATCATTTATTTTTGAATACTTCCGATATCAATGAAAAAAATAAAACGCTTTTAAGAATGAAACCCGAATTAAAAGAAAAAAGCGATAACGAAGCATTATGGAAAGCTATAAAAGATAAAACTATTGACGCGATAGGAACAGACCATGCGCCGCATTTATTAACAGAAAAATTGGAAAAACTAACTTTTGGAATTCCATCAATAGAGCATTCTTTAGAATTAATGATAAAAAAAGTAAAAGATTCTACGATAGATTTTAAATTATTAACAAAAATTATGAGCGAAAATTCTTCAAAAATATTCGGCATAAAGAATAAAGGAATTTTAAAAGAAGGATATGACGCAGATTTTGTAATAATAGATTTAAATGACGAATCGGAAATAATAGAAAAAGAAATAATAACAAAATCCGCTTGGAGTCCGTATATTGGATTTAAAAGAGGCGGAAGAGTTTTAATGACAATTTTGAGAGGAAATATTGTTTATAAAAAATATAATTCTAAAGATATTTTTTATAGCGGTTTAGGAAAAGAAATTTCTTATTATTAAAAAATTAATGAATATAATCTATTTTATTAGACAAAGTTTAAGCGATTAATTTAATAATTTTTCAATCTTTCGGCTTACAAAAAAGAATAGTTTCCAATCCTGCAGGATGAAAAGTTCTTATATAATATTCGTAATCTTCGTTAATAATATTTTTTATAAATATTGGAATATTATAAAAATCTTCCATAAAAAGTTTTCCGCCATGATAAATTGCAATAGCTAAAGAAGGCTTGAATTTTTCTATTGTTTTTATAGAGCCTTCTAATATATTTTTTTCAGCTCCTTCGACATCCATTTTTATATAATCTATTTTTTCAATATTATTTTCTTCGACAAATTTATCTATCGTAATTGCATTTTTCTTTATAGTCGGAGTATTTTCTATCATTGAAACAAAATCAATTTCTTTTTCGGCGTTTGAAAGTAAAATATTTTTTGTAATCACATTATTTAATTTATATTTTTCTTTAATTTTCTCTAATATTTGAAAAGCGTAATCGTCTGGCTCAAAAGCGTATATTCTTGCTTTATTAGAACATTTTTTTGAAAAGAAATAAGCGGTATCGCCTTTCCAAGCGCCAATGTCGAATATTGTAGCGTCTTCTTTTACTTCAAAAATATTTTTAACATCGTATTGTTTTAATGAAATTATATGGAATAATGCAAAAGCTCCTACTTCTTTTGGCAAGAAAATTCTTTTTGTAATCAGAAAAAATACCATTTTTCTAATCCAAAAAATTGTTGAAATAGTTCCATATTTTATACTAAAAAATAATTCTCTTTTAAAATTTTGATGAACATTCGGATAAAACGCTAACATATATCTGTATCTAACTATTTTTTCAAATAATTTTTTTGAATATTCTTCTTTAAGCATATCGTAAAATATATTAAAATTTTCTCCTTCAATTAAGGCTTTAATAAAATTATCTTCGCTTTCAATTTTTTCTATTTTATTTTTATCGAATTTTTTATTAATTAATTTTCTACATTTATTTAATAATTCCTGCGATATAGTTTTTTTATTATTGATTTGCATAAATTTCTCCCGAATAAGAATAAATGTTTAACAAGTTAACATAATTTTGTTTTAAAATTAAATTATTGAATTGAATTGAATTGAATTGAATTGAATTGAATTGAATTCATGTTGGCTCTCAAAACTTTTATAATCATAGAAAAATTATAAATTAAAATAAAAAAATGTCAAGTATTATAAATCTATTTTATCATAAAATTTTTATTGAACTTCTACATTTTTCTATTATTATTTTTATATATTTAATAATTATCTTTAATTAAAAATATAGTTATAATTCCTACAACGCTTCCCGTTATTAAAGACAAAACGAAAACGGGAACTATTAAAAATTTTATATCGGGCAAATGAAATAAATATTTCGATAAAAAAGCCTGCGATAAATTGCTTGTTAAAGCTCCCGCTAAACTTATTCCAAAAAATGAAAAAGTATTTTTGAAAACTCGCATAAACTTCATTATAATTACAGAAACTATTCCGCCGCATAATCCCAAATAAAACGGAGGCGTAAATATATAAGCGAATGCTATTGCAATGGACAAATTTTTTATAAGAATAAGCAAAATCATCTCTCTTAATTTAAAAGAATCCAAAACTATTATTATAATTATAAAAGAAAAACCAATTCTAAAATAAGGAATCGGACGCGGAAACATATTTTCAAGCGCCGCTATAAAAGACGATATAAAAGCAAAAAATATTATATCGTAAATTCTTCTTTTTCCTTTATGCAATTTAATTTCTTCAAAAAATGACATAATTATTACTCACCAAACTATAGAATCAATCTCAGTATCTTTATCAAAATTATTTTCAAATCTAATTATTATTCCGTTTGGCATACATATTAACGGAGAGTTTTTTAAAATTCCAGCCTTAACGCATAATTTATCTCTGCAAGGAGATTCTAAAAATTGTATATGATTATCTTTTATTAATATTTTTGATTCTCCTAATAATCCTTCTATAATAATATCTTTGTCTATATTTAAATCGAATCTCAAAGATTTATTATAAGAGTCAATTATAACTTTTGAGCTTTTATTATTTTCTATTAATCTTTTAGAAGAAAAAAAAGAAAAAGCAATTATATGTATATATCTTTTTCTTCTTTTTCTACACTATTTTCATAATATTTATATTCTTCTATTTCTATAGGCATCTGTTGTTTTATACTTTCTTTACAATCTAATACTCTTTGATTAGTTGAACCTCTAAAAGAAGCTTCAAAACTTTTTTTAGCTAAATCAAATTTGCCATCGACTAAGACATCAATATTATTTAATAATTCAACTAAGGCGTTATTTGTTTTACTCATGATTAAAAGTTGTTCAAAAGTAAAACCTGTATAACACCAAACGTTTAAGCCTCTTTTTTTAGAGTGTTTAGCAAGTTCTAAACAAGCATCTATCTGCATTAAAGGATCACCACCAGAAAATGTAATACCATCTTGACCTTCTAAAGAATCTATTTCTTTTTTTAAGGTATCAACATCTTCTAGATATCCTCCTTTAAAATCATGTGTACCTGGATTATGACATCCTAGACAATTATGTGGACATCCTTGAGTCCAAATAACGGCCCTAATTCCTTCGCCATCAACAACACTATCTATTTGGATGGGAGCTGCTAATCTAATTTGCATGTTTTACTTCTTTTAATTTTATATCATTACATCCAGAGTGTTTTACACGGTCTCTTTCTTCAGCCCTTTTACCATTATTGAAACGATCTGTTGTTCCTACTAAATAACCTGTTATTCTTCTGATTCTTTCAAATTTTACTCCTTCACCAACTGTTTTTTCTGACATAATATTACCTCCTCTTTTTATTTATAGCATCCACAGTCTAAACTATGTAATGTTTCAACATTCAAACCTTCGCCCTCTTTACGACCACATCTTGGACATTTATCTTTAATAATACCAACATATCCACAAACTGGATCACGGTCTACAGGGTGATTAATAGCTGCATATCCCATATTATTTTCTTTCATTAAACGAACAATATTTTCAAATGCTTGTAAATTAGTAAGTGGATCTCCATCAAACTCTATGTATGAAATATGACCTGCATTTGTTAAAGCATGGAATGGAGCTTCCTTCTTAATTTTATCTGTTATAGATATATTATAGTAAACTGGAACGTGGAATGAATTTGTATAATATTCTCTATCTGTAATTCCTTTTAATTTACCATAAATAGCTTTATCCATATTTGTAAATCTTCCTGATAATCCTTCAGCAGGAGTAGCAAGTAAAGTAAAGTTTAATTTATATTTTTCAGCATAATCATCACAACGTTTACGCATATGAGTAATAATTTCTAATCCTAATTTTTCAGCTTTTTCACTTTCACCATGATGTTCACCAATTAGAGCTTTTAAACATTCAGCAAGACCAATAAATCCAATTGATAATGTACCATGTTTTAAAACTCTTCTTAATTTATCATTTGGTTTTAATCGTTCTGAATCAATCCAAATTCCTTGTCCTAATAAGAATGGGAAATTATAAACTCTCTTATTACATTGAATTTCAAATCTTTCAAGTAATTGATCTTTTACTAAATCCATTAAATCATCAAGTTCTTGATAAAAACCTTCTAAATCTGTTTTAGTATTTCCTAAAACAATACCATGTTTAATACCTAATCTAACTAAATTAATTGAAGTAAATGATAAATTACCACGTCCTGGAGTAATTGCTTTATCTGGATCTACTACATTAGCCATAACTCTTGTACGGCATCCCATATAACATACTTCAGTACGGTAATCTCCTTTTTTATAATATTCTAGATTGTATGGTGAATCTAAGAATGAGAAGTTAGGGAACAATCTTTTAGCAGATACCTTACAAGATAACTTAAATAAATCATAGTTTGGATCTTCTGGATTATAGTTAACTCCCTCTTTTACCTTAAATATTGATATAGGGAAAATTGGTGTTTCATTTTGTCCAAGGCCAGCATCAACTGATAATAAATAGTTTTTAATAACCATTCTACCTTCACTAGATGTATCTGTGCCAAAGTTAATTGATGAAAATGGCACTTGTGCTCCAGCACGAGAATGCATTGTATTTAAGTTATGAACAAATGCTTCCATAGCTTGATATGTCATACGATCTGTTTTCTTTAAAGCTTTTTCATAGCTTAATTTAAATAATTTTTTCATTTCTTCTGATTCTTTACAAAAGCGATCAAAAATACTTAAATCAACATCTATTGAATTTAATTTATCAATTTCTTTAGCAATTGAATTCATTGAAACAAACTTACCAAAATCAGTTATATCTAAATAATCAGAAACCATTTGTTTAAATTGTTTTCTAAATGTTTTAATAACACCAGGCGCTAAATAATAATCAAAAGCTGGAATACTTTGTCCACCGTGTTGATCATTTTGATCTGATTGAATAGCAATTGCTGCTAGTGCACTATAAGACATAATATCTTGTGGTTCTCTTAAATGACCATGACCTGTTGAAAAACCATTTTTAAATAATTTTTCTAGATCTATTTGCATACATGTTGTAGTACCCATTGGTAAGAAATCCATATCATGAATATGAATATCACCATCATCATGAGCATCAGCATATTTTTTCTTCATCAAATATGATTTAGCAAATTCTTTAGATACTGTACTTCCGTATTGAAGCATTGTACCCATAGCTGTATCACCATCTACGTTAGCATTTTCTCTTTTTGTATCATCTTCAGATGCTGACTTAAGTCCTAATCCTTCGATTGTTTTTAAGAATTTATGACTTCTTTTATCATCCATAAACATATCTCTTGATTGAGCTCTTCTCTCACGATATGCAGAAAATGATTCATAAACATCTTCATATTTTTTATGTTTTAATTCTTCCTCAATTATATCTTGAATATCTTCAACTAGCATTCTTTTTTTATCTAAATCTTCAATATAGGTAACGATATTTTTAATATCTTCTTTACTGGCTTTTTCTCTTCCTTTAACTTCATTATTTGCTTTATCTATAGCTATGGATATTTTTTGTCTATCATAATCGACTATTCTTCCATCTCTTTTTATGATTTTCATTTACAGTTACCTCCTTTGAATTTATGAGCTTATTTTATATCTGGAATATATAAGTTACTGTTGCAAAAGCACCAATTTTTAAAAAACATTTTTTTTAGGTTATAAAACATAGTAGCTCTAAGTAAAAAAATTTTTACTAAATAAATTGTTGCATATGCAACTGAAATATTGTATAATTGTGCTCATAAAAAAGGGAATAGGTGATTTCTATGGAGCAAGAATTAGACTTAGACCAATTTTTTAAAGAATTTTCAAAAAATTGCAAAAATGCACAAACAAAAATCTTCAAAAAAGGTCAAGTAATAACAACATATATTCAAAAGAGAAATCAAATTTGTATACTTCTAAACGGAGAAGCAGATTTAGTAAGGTATGATTTTAACGGAGATAGATCAATAATAGAGCACTTCACAAAAAATGATATTTTTGGAGAAGCATTATATGTTGTAACAACAAATAATGAATTATCAGTAGAAGCAAAAAAAAATTGTGAAGTAATATTTTTTTCATATAAAGACATTTATAATAAATGCAGAAATAATTGTAAATTTCATGAAGTTATAGCCAGAAATTTTTCAAAGGTTATAGTACAAAAAGTAACTATACTAA
>OLHA01000664.1_pt1 | contig 19855 bp, 17 predicted proteins | sample 1605961 | NCBI WGS metagenome assembly OLHA01 (sample SAMN03283288) | human gut metagenome | biome: human-associated habitat; material: feces | host: Homo sapiens | place: Peru | collected 2012
CTTGCTTTATTTAATATTTTAATTACTTGTGGGATAGCAATTAAAGCAATTACTGGTAGTATTACTATTACTGCTAATAACTCTATTAACGTAAAGCCTCTTTTTGAGGGCTTATTTCTTAAATTGCCCCCCCCCCATTTTACATATTGTTAACATATTTATTACCACCTTTTCTATTATTAATACTATCATTTATTTTTATTTTTTGCAAGAGCTTCAAAAAAAAACGTTTAATTTATTTTAAACATTTTTCATTGATAATACATCTAGGTTCTACTACATAAAATTAAATATTATTATTTCAATTTACATTTTATTTTAAGCTTAATTCTTTCGACTTAATTATTTTTTTATTATTTAATCTATTTTTGTTTAGAACAGGAAACATAGAAATAATATTTTTAGTGCCACATATAGTAACAATACAAAGCAAATTTGTATCAATATTTCTTACACTGCCTATTACATTTTCTAATTCTATTGTATATTTATCATAAATACCAAAATTTACTGGTTCTAGTTGTTTTATTTCGTCTTTCATTCTATTAAACAATGATTTTATCTCTACATCATTATTAAAAATATTATGAATTACATTTTTGTTTTCATTTGAATTAAATCCTATATAATTAATTGCTTTAATTTCACTATAATCTACTAATTGATTATTAAAATAACCATTTATTTTTCTTTTATTATTTATTTCCTTTAAATTATATTCTAAGTAAAATTTATATTTTTCCACTTCTCTTATATCAAGACTTTTGTCCGTATTTATTAATTTTTCTAAGTAAACTAACGCTTCTTCATAATGTCCCAATTTAATATTTAAATTTAGTATTTCTTGTATAGCGCAACTTTTATTTTCATCATTTTTAATTGACAAAATTTTATAAAAACAAGTTTGAGCTTGAATATAGTTTCCTTCTAGAATTTCTAATTTTCCTAATTCTAACAATCCATAGGTTATATTTGTCGTATTAAGCAACGATTCAAAATATTCACGTGCCTTATAAAAATCTCCTTCAATTACAGATAATTTTCCTAATTCTAGAATTGCATAATTTTTATTTTTTGAATCAATCAAACTTTCTAAAATTCTTCTTGCTCTACTTAAATTATTCATATCAATTAATACTTTTGCAAATTCTAATCTTATAGCATAATTTTCTGAATCTTTTTTCATTAACTTTTTTAATCTTATATACGCTTCTTCAATATTTTTTTGTTTGATAAATTCTTTCGATTTCAAAAAATCCTGGTAAATTTTTGCATTTTTCATTTCATTTTCCCCCTGAATAATTTAAATTCTATCTTGTTCTTCTTGATGTTTTTTCACTTTCTTCATACATCATTTGTTCTTTTCTTAATTTTTCCTCAATTTGCTTTTGCATTCTTTGGTAAAAACTTTGCATCTTTATATTTAATTTATCTTCAACCAAAGCTAATTTACGTAATAATATTTCCAAATATTTTTCATCTAAAAATTTTCTATATGTATTATTAATTGTTGTTCTATATCTATCTATATCATTTAATGTTTGCGCTAATTTAGCACCATCACAGTCATCACTATCTAGAAGTTCAATCAAGTAATTAATATAACTCTCTAATTTTTTTCCAATTTTTCTTTTTAAAATTAAATCAATGAAATCTGGCTTTATAATCAACATTTCATTAACTTCTACACCACCATATTTTTTTACATTTTTAGGTTTTACCTTAAATCCTGCCATATTTTTATAATCTATATAAATAATATCTTTATTATGATTTTTCTTTATTAGTGTATATTGTTCGTTTTTCATACAATTCATCTCTTTTCTAATAAGTCTGGTCTTCTAATTTGAGTTTTTTTTATTTGTTCATTTTTTCTCCACTCATTAATTTTTTCATGATGACCACTTAATAATATGTCAGGAACTTTCATTCCTCTAAAATCATAAGGTTTTGTATATACTGGATAATCAAGTAGATTATCAGTGAATGAATCATTTTCATAAGATTCCTTAGTAATAACTCCATCTAAAAGTCTAATAACACTATCGCTTATTACCATGCTTGCTAATTCTCCACCAGTTAATACATAATCGCCAATACTAATTTCCATATCTGCTAACGTACGAATTCTCTCATCAAATCCTTCATAATGTCCACAAATAATAATTATATGTTCTTTTTTTGTTAAATCATAAGCAATACTCTGTTTATATGGAACTCCTTGTGGGGTAACTAAAATAACAAACGAATTATCTTTTTTTAGTGCATCTACTGCATCAAATATAGGTTGTGGCATAAGTACCATTCCAGCTCCTCCACCATAAGAATAGTCATCTACTTTTTTATGTGGATCACTAGAAAATGAACGAATATCATAAATATTAACTTCTACTTTTTTATTTAAAATAGCACGTTTAATAATAGACTCATTTAAAAAACCATCGAACATTTTAGGAAAAAGTGTTAAGATATCAATTTTCATCAATTAAACCTTCCATATTAATTATATAAATTTTCTTCTCATCATAGTTTATCTCTTTTATAAAATGTTCTAAATATGGTACAAGGTTTTCTTTTGAATTACCTTTTATAATCATTATTTCATAGACATTATTATTAAAAAATCCTGATACATTTCCTATCATTTTTTCATTATAAATAACATCAAAACCAATTAAATCGCTTTTTAAGTGATTATTACCTAAATCTTCTCTTAAAACATAAACAGGTTCACCCTTATACATAATTACATCATTGATATCATTAAGATTTTTAAATGTTAACATATCATAATTTTTATGAACTCTATAACTATTTATTATTTGTTTTTCATGATATTTTCCTATATAAATTTCAAAATCTTTTTTAAAAACTAAATCTTTTCTTTCAAAATTAGATATTAGTCTTATCTCACCTTTTATTCCATGAGTATTTACTATCTTACCAACACAAATAAAATTCATAAATTCACCTACTTATCTAATTCATAAAGAATAATGCTTGTTGCAACACCTACATTTAAACTTTCACATTTATGATTCATATCAATATATAAATATTCATCACATATATCTAGAATTTCTTCTCTAACTCCATTGCCTTCATTTCCCATTATTATAGCAAATTTTTCTACTTTTTCAATACTTTTCAAACTTTTTCCATGAGTAACTTTAGTTCCCATTATTTTAAAATTTCTTCTTTTTAGTAAAGGTATTACATCTTCTAGTTTGCAAATTACAATATTTATATGAAAGATCAAACCTTGACTTGCTCTTACAACTTTAGAATTATATATATCAACACAATTATCACTTAGTACAATTGTATCAATATTAAAAGCAACCGCACTTCTTATTATTGTACCTAAATTTCCAGGATCTTGAATATTATCTAGGATTAAAATATGATTACCTTTTATTTCATTTTTGATAGGTTTACTACAAATTCCAAGTACATCTTGAGGTGTTTCTAGACTAGTTATATAATTAAGCACATTATTTGTAACATAATTTGTTTCAACATCTAAAGGAAACAGTTTATCTTGTTCTAATATTAGTTCTTTCAAAAAACCAGTTTTATAAGCTTCTAATACAAGATGTTCACCCTCAACTAAAAATAAACCTGTTTTATCACGATATTTTTTTGTACTTAATTTTTTTATATCTTTTATTTTTTTATTATCTATAGAAGAATATAACACATTAATCACCCATAAACATTTTATCAAAATTTTGAATAAAATTCATTACAAATATGAAATTTATAAAAATTAATAATCATTTATTTACAATATAAAAATAATAATATAGAATTATTATAATGAGGTGTGGTTATTATGAAATTAAAAGAAAAACTACTAGATAATAAATATGTTTTTTTAACAGTTGGAATATCGATATTTATATTTTTTATTATATATGCCTTAAAAAGCATCATTCCAATTGGTAATAATACAATGTTAACAGTTGATTTTTATCATCAGTATAGTCCACTTTTAGCTGAACTTTACGATAAAATTAAAATGGGTGATAATTTAATTTATTCATTTAATACAGGATTAGGCCTACCATTTTTTAGAAATTTTTTCAACTATTTATCAAGCCCTTTTAATATAATTATCCTGCTTTTCGAAAGAGACAATATAGTAACATCTTTTTCGGTAATTATTGCCTTAAAAATTATTTTTGCAACTGGTGCTATGTCGTATTTTCTAAAAAATTTTTTTAATAAAAACTCATTATTTATAACACTTTTTGGTCTAACTTATGGATTTTCTAGTTATTTTGTAGCGTTTTATTGGAATATCATGTGGTTAGATGGAATAATTTACTTGCCACTAGTTGTTTTAGGTATCAAAAAAATTATTGATGACGATAAATTTAATTTTTATATTATTTTTCTATTCTTAAGTATTTTATCTAACTACTTTATTGGTTATATGATTTGTATATTTTCCTGTATTTTTTTCTTAGTATATATTATTTTTAAAGAAAATATTACAAGACGCGATTTACTAAAAAAAATTATTTTATTTACATTTTCCTCTCTTATTGCAGGAGGAATGGCTGGATTTATGATTTTTCCTTATGTAAATTCGTTAAGCTCTATCTCTGCTACAGGAGATACTTTTACATTTCATAAAACATTTAATTTCAATCCAATTTTCTTTTTAGCAAATCATTTTTCATTAGTTAAATCAATAGTATTTTCAAGCCAAGATTATTTTTTACCAAACGTATCAAGTGGTATTACTGTATTAGTTATTTTAATATGTTTCTTCTTTAATAGTGATATAAAAATTAAAAACAAAATTATGGCAATAACTTTTATGGCTATATTATTTATAAGTTTTATATATGTTCCATTAGATTTTATATGGCACGGGTTTCATACACCTAATGACTTACCATTTAGATATTCATTTATATATGTTTTTATTGTAAATACTATAGCTTTTTATTCTATAACAAAAATCGATACATTAAAAATTAGATATTCTATTATAATAACGTTTATTTTAAGTATATTTTTATTTATTTTGGAAAAAATTGGTTTTATGACTAAATTTTCATTTGAAATAAATATATTATTTTTACTAATTACTTTTTTACTATTCATAATTTATAAGATTAAAAATAACAATATTGGTAGATTTATTTTAATGTTCTTAATAATTATTGACATTATATTAAATATTAACGAAAATTGGAATATTAATCACGATAATAATGAATTTATGGATAATTATATAAAAGTTAATTCTAGCATTGAAAGAATTAAAGAAGAAGATAAAAGTTTTTATAGAATTGAAAAAAATTTCAATCAAACATTAAATGATGGAGCTTGGTATAACTACAATGGTGTATCTGCATTTTCATCGGTTGTATATGAAAAAATGGCAAAAACACAAAAACAACTTGGATTACCAGGAAATGATATTAATAGTTATTATTACCGCCAAAATACCCCAATTTATAACAGCATTATGTCAATTAAGTATTTTATAGAATTAGAAAATTTAAACCCATTATATGAATTTAAGAAAACAATTAATTATTATAATATTTATCAAAATAAATATTATCTTCCACCTATTTTTGCAGTTTCAAAAAATATCAAAAATTTAAAAAACGAAAATTTAAATCCATTTTTAAATCAACAAGAATTTGTAGAAAAAACAACTGATATAGATAATATTTTTACTAAGTTAGAATTTTATACTTATAATGAAACAAGTTACAAAATAGTTGGAGATTATCTAATCAATTTAAGTGAAGATGAAAATAACTCTGCCTCAATTAATATTAAAGCAAAATATGATGGAAATATTTATTTATATATTTATGATTATAATGTTGAAAATTTTTTAGCAAATAATAGACTTTATTCAATTACTAAAAATGAACCATATATAATAGACATAGGATACTTTGATAAGGATCAGGAAGTAAATATAAATATTCCACTTAAGTCTAATACATATAGTGTAAATATTTTAGCTTATCAAATGAATATTGATAAATTTAATGATTTTTATAATAAATTAAAAGAAAATTCAATCGATATAACTGAATTTAGAAATGATTATATTGAAGGAAATATAAATGTCGATAGTGATAAAACTGTCTTTACATCATTTAATTATGATGAAGGATTTGAAGTCATTATTGATGATCAAAAGGTTAAAACTTTTAGTGTTGCAAATAGTTTTCTAGCATTCGATATCAGTAGCGGAAAACACAATATTAAAATATCATATAAAGTTCCATACTTAAAATTAGGGACAATTATATCAGGAATTAGTTTAACACTATTTATTTTAGTTAATATATTAAATAAACACGAAAAAAGAATAAAAAATTAAAATTTTATTCTTTTATTTTTTCAAAACTTTTTGATAATCAACAAGTACTGGTTGAATTTGCTTATTTTCTAAAGCACATTCAATTGTTGACAATAATAAATCATAATGTGCGATTAAAGAATTTGGCTTTTTTTCGTAATTATCTTGACCAAATGGTACAAAATATATATTTTTTGTATTTAAAAGTGTCATAATATTTTTACCATTTAAACCTAAACCATCATTAGTAGATACAGCAATTACGATTGGACTTGAATTTCTCAGTGTTGCCTTAGTTGCCATAGTAACTGGTGTATCAGTAATACCATTAGCAAGTTTCGCAATAAAATTACCAGTTGCTGGAGCTACCACAAGTAAATCTAATTTTTCACTTGGTCCAAATTTTTCTGCTTCAATTATTGTTGAAACAATTTTATGTCCAGTAATTTCTTCAATCAAAGCCTTTATTTCATCACATTTACCAAATCTTGTATTTTCTGATACAATTCCTGGTGACGTAATTGGAATAACATCATAACCACATTCCTTTAATATTTTTAATTGTTTTAAAACCTCACTAATCGTACAATATGAAGATGTAATTCCAAAACCTATTTTTTTCAAATTATATACCCCCTACTACAGAATCAATCTTTTTTGATAATATTTTTCCTGCTGTTTTAGGTGCTACAATAGATGGAATTCCTAAATAAATTTTATTTTTAATATTTTTATTATTTAAAGCCTCTTGATCAATACCATGTGGATATGAAGCAATATCTAATACATAACAGTTACTTTTCATGTAATTAATATAATATTCATTTAAAACTAGCGACGGAACTGTATTTATAATAATATCACTTTCTGATATAACCTTACACATACTATTAATATCATTAGAATAAACTGAATTAATTTTTAATTTATCCAATGAATTTTTATCTTTATCTAAAATTACACTAACAGATACTAAAGCTTTTAAATCATTTAAAACTTTTGTTAAGTAAGACCCTATATTACCATATCCAATAACTAAAACTTTACTTTTATTTATTGTAATATCGGTATTAGTAATAATATCAGATATAATTCCTTCAACAGTAATAATTGAATTTTCCTTTATGACTGATTCATCATTCATTAAAAAATTTATATTTTTTTTACAATACTTCATCATTTCTTCTAAACAATTAGTTTTTATTCCTGAAAAAATTAAACAATTTTCTTTAACGTCTTTTAAAAGATCAGCTTCTGCTTTAAAATTTTTCTCACCTTTAATAATAAAATCATTTCCTACTCCACTTATAGGAAATAAAATCAAATCATATTTTTTGATATTGATATCCTCATAATTTATAGAACTAGTACCAGCAAACTCATTTATGTAGCCTACCATATCAACATTATAATTCTTATTTTTAAAATCACGTATTATTTCATAATAACGTTTATCTCCACCTAAAATTAAACAATTCATATATCCCCCTAAAACATTCACAATATACTATATGAAAAAAATTAAAATTTGTACACGTAACTTATCAAAATATTTATCATATATTAAACTGTGGAGGTAATATATGTGTGGTTTTACAGGATGGTATAATCCTAAAGAAAATTTATTAAAGAAAAAAAAGATAATAAAAAAAATGAATAAAACTTTAAAATATCGCGGACCAGATCAAACGGGATATTATTATGATAAAAATTTACTATTAGGTCATCAAAGATTATCTATTATAGATTTAAAAAATGGCAAACAACCTATGAATTATAAAAATTATACAATTGTTTATAATGGTGAGATATATAATACTTGTGAACTACGTGATGATTTAATAGAAAAAGGTTATGTTTTCTTAACTAATAGTGATACAGAGGTTATTTTGAAAGGTTATGTTCAATATAAAGAAAAAATACTAGATAAATTAGAAGGTATATTTGCTTTTATGATATATGATGGATCGAGTATTTTTATAGGTAGAGATAGATTTGGTGTAAAACCTATTTTTTATACAAAAGTAAACGATAATTTTCTATTTGCATCAGAAATAAAAGCACTACTTAAAAATGATTTAGTGAAACCTATAATAGATAAAAATTCACTTCAAGAATTATTAGCTTTAGGTCCATCTAAAACACCTGGAAGTGGAATATTTAAAAATATATATGAATTAAGACCAGCTCATTATTTACAATATGAACAAAATAAAATAACTATAAAAAGATATTGGCAAGTTAAAGAGGAAGAATTTAATGATACTTTTGAAGAATGTACTAAAAATGTAAATAAACTACTAACAGACTCTATAAAAAGACAAATGGTTTCTGATGTTAAAATATGTACATTTTTAAGTGGTGGTATGGATAGTAGTATTATAAGTGCAGTATGCAGTAAAGAGTTAAATGATTTGAATACATTTTCAATTGATTATGAAGATAACCAAAAATATTTTAAATCAAATGAATTTCAAATATCAACTGACAAACAATTTATTGAACTTATGAGTAATACTTTTAAAACAAAACACCATTATAAAATAATAAACCAAAAAAAATTAGCAAAAACACTTAAAGAAAGCGTTATTGCAAGAGATTACCCTGGCATGGCAGATATAGATTCATCTCTTTATTGGTTTAGTAAACAAATCAAAAAGAAATTTAAAGTTGCTCTATCGGGTGAATGTGCCGATGAAATTTTTGGTGGATATCCATGGTTTTATAATGAAAAAATTAGAAATAGAAAATATTTTCCTTGGATAGATAGTATAGATGAAAGAAATAATTTACTAAATAAGGAATTAAAAGAAAAATTAAACTTAAAAAAATACATTGAACTTAAATATAAAGAGACATTAAAAGAAGTTCCTAAATGTAAAGATAAAAGTGAGCAACAATATAAAAATTTGTTTTATATAAATATGATATGGTTTATGCCGACACTACTTGAAAGAAAAGATAGAATGACAATGAGAGCTTCCTTAGAAGCAAGAGTACCATTTGCTGACACAAAATTAATAGAATATTTGTGGAATGTTCCTACCTCTTATAAACTTTATAATGGAATAGAAAAAGGACTACTTAGAAAATCATTCGAAAATTTATTACCAAGTGAAATTACAAATCGTAAGAAAAATCCATATCCTAAAACTCATAATCCAAAATATACAAAAATTGTAAAAAAATTATTAAAAAAAGAATTAAAAAATAAAAATTCAATTCTTTATAAAATATTTGATAAAGAAGCATTAACTAACTTAATAGAATCAAATGGTAGTTCATTTAAAAATCCATGGTTTGGTCAATTAATGACAGGTCCACAATTACTTGCTTATTTATACCAATTTAGTTATTGGGCAAGAAAATACAAAATAATACTTGATATTTAACCAAGTATTATTTTTTTACATTCCCATAATAATACAAATAACAAAGAAAGCAATTCCTAAAAAGGCAGTTAATCTAGTTATAAAAAGTTCGCCACCACGTTCTTTTCTATTAGCAAATAAACTATCATTTCCTCCAGAAATAACGTTAGAAGCCCCTTCTGATTTACTACTTTGTAAAAGAACAATGGCAATAAGTAAAATTGATACTGTAATTAATAATATTTCCATTATATCTCCTCCTTAACTGTTAATAATTTATCATAAATTTTCAATTAAATCAAGTATAAGAACATCTTGCATATTATTTATTTTTTGGATTTATAATATAAACTGTATTTTCACTAAAAGATATAGAATTAATTATATCAACCATTTTTTCATATTTAAAATTATTTATCAAATCATAATCATTATAGATTACTCTTCCATATTTAATTATATTACCCATAATCTTATTATTAATTCGATATATGCTATCGCTTGAAGTTAAAATAGCGCTTATAGAACATTTTTTCTTTCTTTCAAAATCTTCTTCTAAAACATTTTTGTTGCATAATTCACTATCTATTATACTTACTAATTTATCAGGATCACGAGTTTCCGCAAAAATATTTATAAGTAAATAATCGTCTATATTATTTATTTCTAAGCCAAGTTCTTCAAAAATTAGACCATCACGTTTTAAATTTTCAACTAATTTAGAAGTTATTCCTAACTTAATATCCAAATAATAAATAATATAGTTATTTATTTCATATAAATTATAACTTAAATCTTTAATATAAATTTTATATGATAAAGACACTTTAGGAATACTTATATCCATTTCTATTTCCTGTTTTTTTGTAACTACTGATTTTTCTTCTTTATATTTTTTTACTTCTATTTTAGAAAAATTTTCAAAATTTTTACTTTTTTGATTTTCCTTTATAATATTTAAAGTATCTAAATAATCTACATTACCTGTTATTACAACAAACATATTACTTGGATGATAAAATGTATTATAACATTTATATAAATCTTCTTTTGTAATTGCGTAAATACTTTCATGAGTTCCAACAATTGGATATTTAATTGGATGATTATGAATTAAATTGTTTAAACTTCCTTCATACATTCTAAAAAATGGATCATCTTGATACATACTTCTTTCTTGGTCAATAATACCTTTTTCCTTTTCAACATTTTTATCAGTAAAATAAGGTTCCTGCACATAATCAAGTAAAAAGCATAGATTTTCTTTAAAATTTTTTAATCCAGAAAATAAATAAGTAGTTTTATCATAAGAAGTATTTGCGTTTGCATCTGCCCCATTTTCTCCAAAAAAAGTAAAAGGATCTACACCATCTTTTTGTTCAAACATTTTATGTTCTAAAAAGTGTGCAACTCCATCTGGAACTCTTATTAATTTTTTTTCACCAATTGGCACAAATTCATTTGTAGTTGAACCAAACTTTGTTGAAAATGTAGCATATATATTATGTTTATTTTTAATAGGAACAATATAAACTTCTAAGCCATTATCTAGTTTTTCACTGAATACCTCTAAATTCATTTTAACTAATTCTTGTCTTTTCATTTGTATCGCCCCCCTCTAATAAATATATAGTATCTAAGTGTACTTTTTTAGAAAATTCAATAATCATATCTTTAGTAACACTATTAATTTTTTTAATACGCTCATCTATTGGATCATAACCTAAATATTCATTAACTACATAACTATTAATTATTGAATTAGGTGAATCTAATATAGCTTCACTACTATTCAAATAAGTAGTAATAGCTTTTTTAATATCTTCATCAGTAAAATCACCTAGTGACATATTTTTAATTTCCTTTTTTATTAAATTAACAGCTTTACGATAAGCATCCTTATCTATACCAGATGTTACTAAAAGTAAATTAGAAACTGGTTTAAACGATGAAGAAACATAGTAACATAAACTGTTTTTTTCTCTTACTGATTTGAATAATTTTGAGTCAGGTCCTCCACCTAAAATAAATGAATAAACATAAGAAACATATTGCTTTTCAAATAAACTTGTATCATTAGCTTTAAAACCTAGGTAAAGTTTACTTTGACTAATATCTTTTTCTTCTTTTATTGTTTTTGGTCTTGATCTAAATTTTTTATGTTCAATAAAATGTGTTCCAACTGGTTTTTTAATTGTATTAATAGTAAACTTATTACTAAAAATATTTTTTATTTCATTAGCATTTACATCACCTATTACAAAAATATCTACTATATCTTTTTTTAGCATTTTCTGATATGCCTTATAAAGGTCTGCTTCATCAATTTTTTCTAAATCTTTAATATATCCATTAGGATCAAATGAATAATTTGCAGTTTTATCCATTTCGTAAAGAAGTCTATTTAAAGCATAATTACTAGGATTTTCTATTTCTGATTCAATTACATTTTTAAGAACATTTTTTACTAAATTAAAGTTAAAATTATCAAACTTTTTATTTTGGGCATTAGGATTAAATAAAATTTCAAACAAAAAATCAAAATAAGCTTCTAAATCAGATGCATCAGTGTATTTTGGATTTAAAAAATCTGCTTCAAAAGATAATATAGAAAAATTACCAGATATTACACCTCTAGAACCATAATTCAAATTATAAAGTTCCTCACTTTTAATATTTAATAATCTTTCAGTTGGATAATTTTTAGTACTATTAACTAAAATTAAACGCAACATGTTTCTAATTGTTATTTCCTCTTTTACTAATTTACTTTTAAATTTAATATTAACATTTATTGTTTTAAAATTATCATTTTTTATAATATGAAGATTATATGCTCCCATACTATAATTTGTATAGTTCATTTAATTACTCCTTTCTATAGTTATTAATTTTATCTAATATAATTTGTTTTGTTTTTGTATCTGCAAATGAATAAATTATAGAATTTCTATTTATTTCTAATAAATCATCTAAATCAAAATTGAAATTTTTAATAAGTAAGTCGTATTCACTAGATAATGTTACATTAGAAACTGTTCTATTATCAGTATTTATACTAATTAAAGTATTCATAGAAAATAATTTTTTTATTGGATGATTTATTATATTATCTACAACATTTGTTTGAATATTACTAGTTGGACAAATTTCAAGCATAATATTTTTATCTTTTATTTTTTCTAAGGTGTCCATATTTTCTAATACTCTAATTCCATGACCAATTCTTCTAGCACCAAATTTAATGGCAGATTCTATACTGCTTACTCCATCAGCTTCTCCTGCATGAATTGTAAATGGTATATTTAATTTATTAGCATAGTTAAATAATTCTTCATAATCAGAAGTTTTAAATAAACCCTCAGCACCAGCTAAATCGATTGCAACTACTCTCTTTTTTAAATATTTGTGCGCTAAATCAATAACGCTTTTGTTATCTTCTAAAGTATCTCCACGCATCATACATAAAATTAAATTAATTATAACTTTTTCACTTTTTATTCCTTCTAAAACACTATTAATAACTTCATCTGGACTTAAAATACTTGTATGTTTTAAAGGAGCAAATCTAACTTCTGCATAAATAACATTATCATCTTCTAATGATTTTACAAATTCGCTTGTTAGTAATTTTATGTCATCATATTTCTGCATAGCTTTTACTGGTAAATCAAATTTCGTTAAATAATCATTTAGATCAAGACATTTTTCCTGAGCTATCATATTTTCTTTAAGAAAACTTTTAGGCATATTTAAAATTTTTGATACAGTATCAATATTTAAAGAACCATCTAGGTGAACATGTAATTCTACTTTAGGAATACTTTTTGTATTTATCATAAATTAATTGCCGCCTCTAGTGCTACTTCCATCATTTTAGTAAAAGAATTTTGTCTTTCAGTAGAAGTTGTTTTTTCACCTGTTATAAAATTATCAGATATAGTAAGTATGCAAGCTGCATTTTTAGATAACACATTAGCGTTATGAAATAAAGCAAATGATTCCATTTCACAAGCCATACATTTATAATTTTCATATAATTCACGGAAATTATCATTTTCTTTATAAAATACATCACTACTATGAATTACACAAGGATTTACTTTTATTTGTAATTTTTCTGATGCTTCTTTAATCTTTTCATTTAAAAAATTACTAGAATATAATATTTTTTCTGTACAATTATTTTGGGTTAAGGCAAAGCTTGATTCGGAATAACTAGAAGTAGCAAGTACTATATCATAAAGTTTTAGGGAATCTGTATAAGCTCCTGCAGAACCTACCCTTATAATATTTTCTACATCATAAAATTTATATAATTCATAGGAATATATTCCTATACTAGGCATACCCATTCCTGATGCCATAACTGTAATTCTTACTCCCTTATAATATCCTGTATAAGCATATATATTTCTAACTTTGCTAACTAACTTATAATTTTCTAAATAATTTTCAGCTATATATTTTGCTCTTAAAGGATCTCCTGGCATAATAACTGTTTTTGCAATTTCTTCTTTTTTTGCTTCAATATGTGGTGTCATATAAATACCTCTTTCTATCTACATATATATTATACCAAAAAATTAATGAAATCTACATAATAATACATTAATATAATTTACAAAAGAAATAACTTTTATTCAAAATAAAAAAGGCATTAGCCTTTATATTACAATTGCAAATAAATTTCCTGATCCTTTATTAACTAATTTTGATAAAGTTTGTTGTAATTTATATCTTGCATTTTCAGGCATCATAGATAATTTTGCTTGAATACCTTCTTTTACAATTACATCTAAACTTCTACCAAAGATTTCACTTTTCCAAATGTTTCCAGCCTCAGAATCTTTATCTTTCATTAAATAATCAATTAATTCCTTACTTTGAATTTCAGAACCTATGATTGGTTCAAATGTAGATTCAACATCAACTCTAATCATGTGTATAGAAGGAGCAACAGCTTTTAATTTAATACCATATCTACTACCCTGTTTTATTATTTCTGGTGTATCTAATTTCATGTCAGCTAATGTCGGAGAAGCAACACCATATCCAGTTGTTTTAACCATTTTTAAAGCAACCTTAATTTGATCATATTCTTGTTTTGCCTCATTATAATCTTGAAATAAAGTTAATAAATCTGCCTTATTTTCTATATTTATTCCTATTATATCTTTTAACACTTGATTATATAATTCACCAGGCGCATCAAGAGTAATAGTAACTTCACCAGTTGATGTATTTACCTCAGATAAATACGCCTTACTAATATACTCTGAGTCAGTAAAATATGAAGTTATATTTTCTATATCTCTTAATTTATCTATTTCAATTACACTTTCACGAATTTTTTCAATATAAATTTTCTTTAACCAATTATTAGGAGCTAAACAAGCAATCCATTCAGGCATATTAAATTTGACTTCCATAACAGGAAATTCATATAGTGCTTCTCTTAAAATTGAATAAATGTCTCTCTCTGTCATATTTTCAATACTAATTGGTAAAACAGGTACTCCATATTCTGTATTTAATTTTTCTGCTAATCTTTCTGTTTCTGGTAACATTGGATGTGTAGAATTCATAACAACTATAAATGGTTTACCAATTTCTTTTAATTCCATAATAACTCTTTGTTCTGCTTCGACATAATCATTACGTGTTAATTCACCTATTGAACCATCTGTAGTTACTACTATACCAATGGTAGAATGATCCTTTATAACTTTTTCAGTTCCAATTTCAGCGGCTTCAATAAAAGGAATTTCCTCATCATACCAAGGTGTTTTAACCATTCTAGGACCATTTTCATCTTCATATCCTTTACAATTTGGTATAACATAACCAACACAGTCAACTAATCTGATATTAGCATAAAAATCATCAATTAAAATTTTTGCAGCATTACTTGGTACAAATTTAGGCTCAGTTGTCATAATCATTTTTCCTTGAGCACTTTGAGGAATTTCATCTAAAGCACGTTTTTTTTCATATTCATCCTCAATATTAGGAACAACTAGGTTTTCAATAACTTTTTTTATAAAAGTTGATTTACCAGTTCTTACCGCTCCTACTACACCTAAATAAATATCTCCTCCTGTACGCTCTGTAATACTTTTTATAATATCTATTTTTTCCATATATTCCCTACTTTCCATAATTCAATTAATTATATTATAGGAAATAACTAATTATGAAAAAAAAGTAATATAAATTACTTTTCCTTAACAACAATATTTACAATTTTTGATTGAATTGTAATAATTTTAACAATTTCTTTTCCATCAATAAATTTCTTTACATTGTCTATTTCTAACGCTAATTTTTCCATTTCTTCTTTAGAGGTATTAGTATCTATTTCTATTTTACCTCTAACTTTACCATTAACTTGAACAATCATTTGATATTTTTCTTCAATTGTTTTATTAATATCAAAAATAGGCCATGGTTCATAAGTAATAGTATCTTTATTACCTAAAATTTGCCATAATTCTTCTGTAATATGTGGACAAATTGGATTTAAAATTTTTAAGAAATTTAGCGCATATTCAAGTGGAAAAACATTTTCTTTATAAACAGCATTTATAAAAATCATCATTTGACTAATAGCTGTATTAAAATTCATATTTTCATAATCTTCTGTAACTTTCTTTACAGTTTGATGATAAATCTTTTCAAGATTACTATTTGCTTCATCTTTTATTTTATTTTCTTCTGTATAAAGTCTAAAAACTCTCTCTAAGAATTTTTTAGAGCCTTCTATTCCAAAAGGATCCCAAGGTTTTGCAGCATCAATAGGTCCCATAAACATTTCATAAAGTCTAAGAGAATCTGCACCATATTGTTTTACCATATCGTCAGGATTTACAACATTACCTTTAGATTTACTCATCTTTTCACCATTTGATCCTAGTATCATACCTTGGTGGCGTAATTTTTTAAATGGTTCTTTAACACCAACATATCCTTTATCAAATAGATAATTATTCCAAAATCTTGAATATAGTAAATGTCCTACAGCATGTTCAGGTCCACCCATATAAAGATCAACTGGCATCCAGTGGTCTAATAGCTTTTTATTTGCTAACTCATTATCATTATCTGGATCAATATATCTTAAGAAATACCAACTAGATCCAGCACTTCCAGGCATTGTGTTAGTTTCCCTTTTGGCTTTTTTACCATCAACTATAGTATATTTCCACTCACTAGCATTTTCTAGTGGTGCACAACCATTTTTTCCTTTATAATCTTCTAGTTCAGGTAAAACTAATGGTAATTCAGAATCATCTAAGGCCTTACTCGTTCCATCAGAAAAATAAACGATAGGAATAGGCTCACCCCAGTATCTTTGACGGGCAAAAATCCATTCACGAATACGATAATTTACCTTTTTAGTTCCAATTTTATTTTCTTCAAGCCAATTAATCATTTTTTCTATTGCTTCACTTTTATTTAAACCATTTAAAAAATTAGAATTTATATGAATTCCATCACCTTCCATTGCCATATTGTTTATACAATAATTAAATGTTTTTATATGTAATTCATCTTTAATTTCTTTTTCTATTATATCTTTGTTTACCCATTCAATACTAAATTTCTCATCTTCATCTAACTTTTGTTCTACTTGATGATTTGATTTTAAGTTAAATAACAATCCTGTACTTTCAATTTCAAAATATTTATCTTTATTATAGGCATAATAGTGATGATTTATTTTAAATGTTTCCTTCACAAATTCTAAATCATCGTATCCCGTTTCTTCAGTTATTTCTCTTAATGCACATGTAACAGCATCTTCACCATTATGTCTAGTTCCACCAATAAATAATCTGCCACCTAATTCTTTCCAATTAATAGTTAAATATTTATCATTCTCTTTGTCATAAACTATGGCAACGATGCTATCTTTATGTGTTTCGTTTTCATTAGATGTTCCGGTTACTTCTTCTAATACCTGTATTATATCTAAATTAAATTTTTTAGCAAATTCAAAATCTCTCTCATCATGAGCAGACACAGCCATAATAGCGCCTGTTCCATAACTAGAAAGTACATAATCAGCTATCCAAATTGGAATTAGTTTATTATTAACTGGATTAATTGCGAAACTTCCAGTAAATACACCAGTTTTTTCCTTATTTAGCTCTGTTCTTTCTAAATCTGATTTACTAGCACATATTTTTTTATAAGATTCAACAGCTTCTTTTTGTTCGTCTGTTGTAATTAAATTAACTAATTCATGTTCTGGAGCTAGAACACAATAAGTTGCTCCAAATAAGGTATCAGGTCTAGTTGTGAATACTGTGAAAGTTAAATCACTATTATTAACTTTAAAATTAACTTGAGCTCCAACTGATTTTCCTATCCAATTTCTTTGCATTTCTTTTGTAGATTCTGGCCAATCAATCTCATTTAATCCATCAAGTAAACGTTCCGCATAAGAAGGAATATCAATTACCCACTGTTTCATGTTTTTTCTTATTACTGGATATCCACCACGTTCACTTTTACCATTTATAATTTCATCATTAGCTAAAACAGTTCCCAATTCTTCACACCAATTAACTGGCATATCGACACATTTTGCTAAACCATCTTCATAAAGTTTTTTGAAAATCCACTGTGTCCATTTATAAAACTTTGGATCACATGTTGATATTTGTCTATCCCAATCAAATGAAAAACCTAACATTTTTAATTGTTTTGTAAATGTTTCTATATTTTTTTTAGTAAACCCTTCTGGATGATTTCCTGTTTTAATCGCGTATTGTTCTGCAGGTAGTCCAAAAGAATCAAATCCCATTGGGTGCAACACATTATATCCTTGCATACGTTTCATACGAGAAACTATATCAGTTGCAGTATAACCTTCTGGGTGCCCTACGTGTAAACCTTGACCTGATGGGTATGGAAACATATCTAAAGCATAATACTTTGGTTTATCAAAATTCCAAATATCAGTTTTAAAAGTTTTATTTTCTTCCCAATAACTTTGCCATTTTTCTTCTATTTTTCTAAAATCATACATAATTATTCTCCTTCTTTCTTTTTTAAAGATTTTGCTAATATATGATATACCAATAATATAAGTGGTATTAAACTAACAAATCCCAATAACATTTTTAAAATAAAGTTTTTAACAAATAAAATTATAATAAACACAGTAGCCATAATAAATGAATTCGAAATTGCTATTCTATTTGATAATTTCTTCATATCAATTTTATCTAATTCTATGTTATATCTATTTATTAAGTATCTAACTTCAATACTATTTTTTAATTTTTCTGTTGTTCTTTTTCTACTAACTACAAATAAAAAATATATTAAATAAATTAGTAAGAATGCAATTATATAAGTTAAAAAATATTCCATAAATACCTCCTATACACAAAAAAGACCTTATCAATTAAGGACGAATCTAATCCGCGGTACCACCTTAATTCATAAAAATCTTTATGCTCTTTATATTTTTAACGCAAACATACGTCATATACTTATCATATATGAAACTTGGAAAGTAAGTTCATAATAAAATACCCAAAGTTTTCACCAATCACTTTTTCTCTACAAGAATATTTTATAACTACTACTCTTTCTTCATTGTTTTTAATAAAACTAAATTAATTATAACATACATAAATATATAATTCAATATTGTATTAAAATGTTTTAATAATTTATTTAAATAAAAAAAGAATGATTTAATTTATATTAAACATTCCTTGTAATTCAGTAATTCCTAAGTTTGTAACTCTTGATATAGTACCTAAGTCTATATTTTCATGATACATTGATTTTGCTATTTGGGTGTTTCTTTCACTAATTCCTCGTTTTTCACCAACAACAATACCATTTTTAAAGCCCTCGTCATTTGCTTCAGCAATCATAGTATTTTTTTCTAACTCACTTTTTGATAATTCTGTATATAGAGTAAATACATCTTCATCACTACTATATCTTTCTACATTTTTTATTAATTTTTCTTTTGATTCATCTCTCATAATACCACCCTCCAAATATTTTACTAATTCTACTTTTTTATTTGTTGTAAATATCTTAAATAGACTAAATCTTTTGTTACTTATAGGATAACATATATTTTTTATCTTTTCAAGGTCTATTAAATCTA
>OLHA01000666.1_pt1 | contig 19723 bp, 15 predicted proteins | sample 1605961 | NCBI WGS metagenome assembly OLHA01 (sample SAMN03283288) | human gut metagenome | biome: human-associated habitat; material: feces | host: Homo sapiens | place: Peru | collected 2012
TTCGCAATGACATTGTATATTTTGGCTATGTTGACCCATAGGGGCACTTAACGAGGCACCCCCTCCGGGGGGAGCCGGAGGGGGTGCGCTTGGGGAGAACAACCCATAGGGTTGGGAGAAGAAGGTATCGGGGAAACCCAGGAAACACGCTTACTTGAAATTCACCTTCACGTCCACGGTGTACGACTGATCCGCTCTGCCGTAGGGCATATAGAAGGTGACGGGGATGGTCACGGACTTACCCACGCCCGACATGGCAAGCGCGTCCTGGAAGGCCAGCGTCAGATTGCCATTTTCGTCCAGGTTCGTGACCTGAACCAGGCTGCTCCACTTTGTGTTCTCATTCACAAATGCGTCCTCGGCGACCTTCGCAGCCAGGGTGGCATTCTTCTCACTGAACTTCATCTGGGTGGTGAAGGGCTTGGTCAGGTCTCTGCGATCCACGGTGGGTGCCTTGGCTTGGGTGACCTTCAGAGTCGGATCCTTCACGTCCAGCTTGATGAACTGCTCGAAGATTACCCCGCCATTTCCGTCCTCAACCACCAGGTGGATCCGATGGTAGCGATAGAGCTTATAGGTATCATTGGCGTACTGGACACCGGGGAATCTGGGGTTAAAGCTGGCGGTTCCGCTGAAACAGACGCAGTCCTCCTTCAGGGTGCCCAATCCCTCATACTTACCCGCCGGGCAGAATTCCATATTGTAGGAGATTCCAAGGGGATAGTAATGCTGATCCTGCCCGGAAACGCCCACCGTAGGAATACTCACAAAATTCCGATTATCATTGGAACCCTGGAGGGTCACGGTGAAATAGCGTCCCGTGTTGCGATCCATTCGAGTGAAGACCTGTTCCGACATCGGCAGGAAGAATGCCTGACCCTGGTTGCTGTTCCAATCGAGAAGGCTGACATTTTTGCCAAACTTGTCGGTCTTGATGGATTTCAGCGCCTTGCGCTGAACGGTGACGGGAATGATATTGATCTTCGCGTCGGGATCCTGAGAATTGGGCGTCACGCACAGATAGTAAACGCCGTCCTCAATCTTGATGGGATCTCCGTAAAAGGGCTCATAAGTATCGATGGAGATGGTATTCTCATCGTCCCAGAATGCCAGAGGCGCATTCACGCCGTTGAACAGTTCCCCTCCGTCCTTATCCAGCCAGGTCAGGTCTCTGCTATCCATGTACTGATCCTTGGGGAAGGTCACCCGGATCTCGGCGCCCTTGCCGTCGTAGGGGTTCAGCGTCACCTTGGTCTTGGAAAGCTTCATGGAGGCGGTGGTGTTCTTCACCTTCAGCTTGGCGGAGGCCGTCAGGGAAATGGGGTTCTTCTCGTCAAAGCCGTACACCTTCCGGGTGACCCGGACGGTGTAGGTGCCGTCCTCCAGCTGGCCGGACATCTCCGGGCGGCGGTAGAGCAGGAGGGTATCGGGGCTGTCGGAGCTGGGCACATCCACGACGTACTCACCGGGATCCACCACGTTCCCCTTGGGATCCTGCAGCGTGATCTCCGCGCCCTTCCCGAAGGCCATTTTCGCGTTCATGTTCTTGACGGTGGTGGTCAGCGTGACCTTATTGGTCTTGCTGCCATCGATGGTGCCGTTGACCTTCAGGCTCATGGTGGGGGTATTCTTGGTAAACTTCACCGTGACGGTGATGGGCTTCACGCCGGGAAGCCGGTCGAAGGTCAGCTTGAGCGAGCCCACATAGCCATTGCTGCAGCCAACCACACCGAGGGCATCAATGCCTGGGCCTATCAGGTCTTCCGCTTCGCTGTCAGTGCCGGGGACGAGCATGGCCTGGGCAATTGCCAGTGCCTTCTCAGGATTATCGGGTTCTTCGGGGTCAGGGGCGTAAGCTACGACTATGAGGGGGCAATTCGGACTATTCAAACTAAAGACCGACAGGTCATAGTCCGCGGGAGATACGGTAAAGGCCGCGACCTGAGCATCCATCACGCCATTCGGGAGGGAGAAGCTGGTTTTCTTGGGCTTGATGGTGGGAGCCTTGGTGGTGACGGTCAGAGGCAGTTCATCCGTCACGCCGTTGAAATAGGTGACCCGAATGTTGATCTTGCCGGGAACGGGGTTGGCGTAGTCATCGTCCTCCTGAACGATGGGGGTCAGGTGGAAGCTGCCGGTGGCAAGGTCGATGTCATCCAGCTTGTAGTTCTCGCTGTCCAGGGAAACGTTGCGGATGCCCAAGTCCTGAATGCTGTAGCCCTTCGGCGGCACCAGCTTCATATCCGCGCCCTTGGAGTTGACGGAGCTGAGGGTGAGCTTGCCGGTGGACAGCTTGGCGGTGACAGGCTTGTTGATAATGTTGACGGTCACCGGCTCGCCCCAGCCAATGATCCAGCCCTCCAGGACAACGGAGGGGTAGATTTTCAGGGTCTGCTTGGGGGTATCCGGACGCAGCCCGTCGGTGTGCAGCACCAGGTTGTAATCATTCTCCTTGCCGTAGCTGGCGGTGATGCCAAGCTGTTCCAGCAGCTGCTCGGATTCCGACCAGAGGTCCCACACCTTGGCATCCTGATCGAACAGCACCGGCACATCCACGCCGGGATTCCAGGCGTTGATGGTCACGGCCTTGGCCGTAGCCTCGGGCATGGTCTTCTTGACGGTGAGCTTCAGGGTCTCCGGGGTGGTCAGGTATTCCGTATTCTCCCCGGCCAGCACCTGGATGGCGGAAACGTAGGAGGTCTGCACCTTGGAAATATCCTCCGGCAGGTCGCTGACAATCTCCAACGTCCGGTCGTCTACAGGCCGCAGGTCGAAGTAGTTGTTCAGTTCCGTGTTTTCGAACCGGGCGCTCTTGATGATGGTGGTCTTATCGGACGGAACATCCCCATCGTCCTCCGAGGAAATGACAGGCTGATTTTCCTTGGTCAGGGAAATGTAAATCCGGGGATTATCGGTGGCGGAGAACAGCTCCTTGGTGGCCTTGGTGTCCATCAGGTGGGCTTCCCGGACGGTGGGCTTGTTCACCACCTCCACGGTGCAGGTCAGTTCCTTCTGAACGCCCGTATTCCAGTCGGCAACCAAGCACAGCACCTGGGTAACGCCCACGTTCCGGGCTGTAATCTCCACGGTAGTTGACCGACCAGGAATTTCCCCAACGGAAACAATGTCCTGATTCTCACTCCCAAGGCCGAACGACGCCCTGCAATTCTCGGCATTCAGCACCTCCAGCGTGAAGCTCTGACCCAGCTCCAGGGTGACATAATCCTGGTTCAAGGCAGGCTGCGTCTCGGTTCCCTGGGGGCCGTAAAGCTGAACGGTATAGTTGTCGGAGACCTTCGGGATGTAGGTCATGGTCAGCTGACCCTTGGCGTCGGCGTAGCCGTAGTCGATGTACTGCAGGTTCGCCAGATCGCCGGGGGCGGCGCTGACGATCAGCACATAAGGCTCTTCATTATAAACCCCTTCGTATCCCGGTGCCAAACCGGTGAACTTCACGGTGTGCTTTTCGCCGCTGACGGTGTCCATGCCGGAGAAGACGGCCACATCGTCGGCGGTATAAACTTCCTCCATGGACGCGCCCTCAGGGGCAACGTACACGGTGTCAAAATTCTCGGGGTCGATGGGAGCCTCAGTCTCGGGAGCCTCGGTCTCCACAACGGGAGCCTCGGTGGTTTCGGGAGCCTCGGTGACAGGGGTCGTCTCAGGAGTGGTCTCCGGGACGGTGGTCGCCGGGGTGGTCTCCGGGGTGGTAGTCTCGGTGGTCTCCTCGGACAGCGTGATATCGCCGCCGTCGCCATCCTCGCCGCCGTCACCATCCTCGCCGCCCTGGAGGATGTTGCCCTGGCTGTCCACGATGACCGCGGCATCCTGGAACCACTCCCACTCCGCATTCTCCGCTGCCTTTGCCTGGAGAGTGCTTAAATCCCAGCCCTCTGGCAGGTGGAGAACGCGAATCTTGGTATTGCCGAAGGCATCACCGGCCAGGGTCTCCAGGGTAGCCGGCAGATACAGATCGCCGATGGCGCGCCGCCAGAAGGCCTTCTCGCCGACGGACACGGTGCCAATCAGCTCCACATAGGCCATTTCCACAAATTCCTCGGTATTGCCGTCCAGAGTAAAGGCTTCTTCGGGAATCTCGGCAGCGTTCAGGGTCAGGCTTGCGATATTGGCCCGTTGAAAGGCCCTCGTGCTCAGGGTAGCAGGCTTGGGAATGTTCACCGTGCGCAGATTGGGGCACAGCGCGAAAGCCATCGTCTTGATCTGAACGCCGGACACATTGGACTGATAGGTGCTGATGCCCGATTCTTTGAAGGCATTCTCACCGATGACGGTTGCGTTTTCCAGACCGGCCACGACCTGCAGGGATCTCCGCCACTCCATAAGCCCATCCGGAATCTCCGTCATACCGGCGGGAAGGGATACATAAACCAGGTTGTTCATCCCATTGAAGGCCCCGCCATGCAGCGCCACATCGGGGTACTGAAGAACGATCTGCCCGATGGCGGTTCCGGACAGGGCGTACTGTCCAATGCTATGGGCATAGCGCAGATCCAGCTCCTCCAGAGAACTACAGTTCTCGAAAGCACTGGGGCCAAGATCGTAAATCGGAGCGTTAACGGTTTTCAGATTGGGGCACTGGGAGAAGCCCCCGATCGCCACGTTCAGGGCGGCAGTGGAATTCAGCGTCTCCAGCGCGGGATACCCGCTGAAGACATGGGCGCCCACGCCGCTGATATTCACCAGGTTCAGGGCAGTTACCCGATCCTTGTATTTTTCCCAGGGGTAGGAATTCCCTTCGGCCAATTCGCCGCTGCCGGGGATAATGCCCGGATTGCCCCCGCGCTGGCTGGTGATGGTCAGAGTACCGTTGTCGTACTGCCAGTCCAGATACTCTCCCCATCTGTACTCCCAGGAGCCGCCGTCCCGGGTGGGATTCGCGGAATAGGCCTGGGTCTCATAGGGCATACCCAGCAGCCGGTTGTCCGGCCCCAGGGCGAAGACCTTCACCGTGGCCAGACTGCCCACGTCGGAAAGGCCCTCGCAGGGGAAATCGAAGGTCTCCCCATGGGGAGCCGAAATCTTGCGAGCCGCACTGATCAGGAGCTTTCCGCTCTCGCTGTAGCCGGCGAATACCAGGTTACAGTCAATGTCGGTATCCGCGTCCAACGTGACAGCGACCATTTCTCCCAGGGCACTCACGTCCACATTCGTGACGCGCACAGAGCCAAAGCCGCCGTCGTCCCAGGCAAAGGCCGTGGTGGGAATCAGGGACACCAGCATGACCAGCGCCAGGAACAGAGATAGCAATCGTTTTTTCATAAGATCGTCCTCCTTCATTTGCCTGTTTTACCTTCCTGAGTATCATTTTAGCAGGCTCACGCACCAAAAGCAACTTCTTTTTGGCGTGTATGCCTCGATTTTACGGCTCCGACGCAAAAAACGTCATTTCCCATAGAATTGGGCGGATGAATTTGGTGGTTTCGCCCCGAGCAGGATATTTCAGTGAACGATAAGGCACTTCTTCCAGGGGATGTCGGATAACATATGGCGTTGCGGAGGCAGGCGCACCGGAATAGAAAGTGTCATTGCGAACCAGTCCGCTTAAGTGGTGTGGCAATCCGTTCCCTTCGTTCTCCCTTGGCTCCCTCTCTGGGGGAGCTGTCACGAAGTGACTGAGAGGGTAAAAAACGCCCTCTCCGCCCAGTGCTGCAGCACTGGGTACCTCTCCCAAAGGGAGAGGCAAGGCCCTCATCCGTCACGGCTTCGCCGTGCCACCTTCCCCGGAGGGGAAGGCTTGGGAACGGATTGCCACACCAGTGACATCGGTCACTGGTTCGCAATGACACGCGTTGGACGAAAGAGGCCAGAATAACCGCCATCGTAATTCTCCGGCATTTTTCCGGAATAACGCCCCTTGCGCCAGGCCTTTCGGGGACGTATAATGAGATATCATACCGAAAAGGAGGCAGACTATGGCAGGTGCGTTGGAGGGGGTAAAAATTCTGGGCTTCACCCATTTCGCCCAGGGGCCCTTTGCTTTGCAGCTTCTGGGGGATCTGGGGGCGGACATCATCAATGTAGAACGGCCCGGCACGGGAGATTTCAACCGGAATTTCCACCGGCGGGAGGATATGGGCGGGGAAAGCCCCATCTTCCTGGCTCTGAACCGGAACAAGCGGAGCCTGGCTCTGAATCTGAAAACCCCGGAAGGCAAGGAAATTATCCGCAAGCTGGTAAAGGACACGGATGTTCTCGTGACCAACTACCGGGCAGGGGTGCTGGAGCACTTAGGGCTCGGCTATGAGGCGCTGAAAAAAATTAACCCGTCTCTTGTGTACTGCGAGGCTCTGGGCTACGGCGAGTCCGGCCCCTACATCCACCTGCCCGGCCAGGACATCATCGGTCAGGCGGTTTCGGGGCTTGTGACCATGATTGGCCGGGACATTGACGGAATGCCGGAAGCCGCCGGAATTTATGAGGTGGATATCTACAGCTCCATGGTCATGGTGGTTGCCATCACCACCGCCCTGTACCACGCCAAGCAGACCGGGGAAGGTCAGCGGGTGGCCGTTGACCTGCTCAGCTCCGGCATTCACCTCCAATCCCAGGAATTCAGCTACTACTTAAACACCGGGGAAATGCCCAAGCGGGCCCGCAATCACTCCGGTCACACGTTGCAGCCCGCCCCCTACGGCATTTATCGGACTTCCGACGGCTTCATGGTGCTCTCCACCAACGCCGGAGACCGGCCGGAGGTGCTGGCGCAGGTCGTGGGCACTCAGGCGATCCTGCCGCTGATGGGCAGCGAAGAGAAGAACATGAAAAACCGGGAGGAAATTTTTGCCCTGGTGCAGGAAAAAATTCAGGAAAAATCCACGGAGTATTGGCTGGCGCAATTCAACGCCGTGGGTATCTGGTGCGGGAAGGTCAACGACTACGAGGCTCTGAAAAGCGACCCTCAGGTGCTGCACAACGGCATCATCCAGACCATTCCCCACCCCAAGGCCGGGAGCTTCCGGTCCGTGGGAACGCCCATTTACTACAGTGCCACGCCCCCCACCATCCGCCGGACAGTTCCGGGTCTGGGAGAGCATAACGAGGAAATTCTCACGGCTTTAGGATATAGTGCGGAGGATATTCAGGGATTGAAAGATAAGGGCGTGCTCTGATTATACGTATATCATTGCGAGCCGCACCAAAATAGAAGTTGTCATTGCGAACCAGTCCGCAGACCGGTGTGGCAATCCGTTTCCTTCGTCCCCCCCTTGGCTCCCCCTCAGGGGGAGCTAGCGGCGAAGCCGACTGAGAGGGTAAATACGCCCTCTCCGCCCCGACCGGGCACCTCTCCCATGGGGGAGACAAGGCCCTCATCCGTCTCGCGCTTGCGGGAGACGCGCGAGCCACCTTCCCCGGAGGGGAAGGCTTTGGGTACGGATTGCCACACCAGTGTGCGCACTGGTTCGCAATGACATGCAAAATCATACATGAATATTATATACGAAGAAAGGGAGTGCCCGGATTGGGCACTCCCTGTCGTTATCTTGGGGAAAGCTTGCAGTTGCGCACATACTGCCTGGGGGTGCAACCCTGCATTTTCCGGAAGGTCTGGATAAAATAGCTCATATCCCGGAAGCCGCTGTCGGTGCAGGCCTGGTCAATGGAGCCGGTATGGCTGAGAATCCGGCAGGCGTGGTTGATGCGCACCTGATTGAGGTATTTGAGATAGGTGGTCTGGGTGTGACCCCGGAACCAGGCGCAGAAATAATTCCGGCTAAAGCCCACCACCGAGGCCGCCTGCTCCAGCTGAATCTCCTCGGCAAAATGGGTCTGCGTCCAACGCAGAATCCGGTAAAGCTGGTCATTCTGGGCACTCAGGCTCTCCGCCGGGCCCCCGGCCCCGCCGGGAGTCTGCCGCTCCAGCAGGGAAAACAGAGCAAGCAGCACCCGGATCCGCTCCAGGGGCTTGCCGTCCAGCCGGATAAGCTGCCGAGCCAAATCGTGAATGGTGTCAAAATCCTGGCAGATGTGGGGAATCGCGCTCAAGGTCTTCCCGCACTGGCTGAAAAGCAGCTCGATGTTCACCAGCTCCTTCAGCGCCTCCGGGGAGATTTGCAGCACATAAATGCACCCGGTGCCCCGGCTGAAGGAGGTAGCGTGAACCGCTCCCGGAGGCACGGCATACACCGCATTCCCGTCAACGGTCAGCCGGGAGCTGCCGATGAGTACCTCCCCCCGAATGCCGCAGCACACTCCGATTTCCAGGGTGTCCGCGTAATGCAGGGGGGCAATGTCGTCATTCTGGAAATCCTTCTTGCGAACCCGGTAGGGACATTCCCGGGTGAAATGGAGATTTTCCAGGAAGGTCACAGGGGTGTTTTTTCCGTAGCAGATTCGTTGTTCCATACACAAAGCCTCGCCATAAATCGTAATATTGCAATAATTCTAAATAACATCCTATCTTGTATTTTTAGGGATAATGCAAGATAATTGTGGTGTAAGCAAAAGGAAAATTCAACAATTTGCGGTAAAATTAACTTTCATTACAAAGGAGCACGCCTTATGAATACTCTGGATTTTATTTCCCAAAATAAGGTCATCACCATCTGCCGCCGGGTCTACGGCGAGGATCTTCTGAAGCTGGCCGATGCCCTGTACGCCGGCGGCATCAAGATGATCGAGGTCACCTTCGATCAGGCCGATCCCGACTGCATCGAAAAAACCGGCGAGTGCATCCGCGCTCTGTGCGACCGGTTCGGCGACAAGATGATGTTCGGTGCCGGTACGGTGCTGAACGCCGAGCAGGTGGAAGCCGCCGCCAAGGCCGGTGCCCGCTACATCATCTCCCCCAATGTGGATGCCGATGTCGTCGCCAAAACCAAGGAGCTGGGTCTGGTGTCCATGCCCGGTGCCATGACCCCCTCCGAAATCCTCACCGCCCACAAGCTGGGCGCGGACATCGTCAAGCTCTTCCCTGCCGGTTATCTGGGCTTCGGCTACATCAAGGACATTCTGGGGCCCATCAGCCATGTGAAGCTGTGCGCCACCGGCGGTGTCACCGAGGAGAACTGGGGCAAGTACCTGGAGTTCGGCTTTGCCGGTGCCGGCATCAGCGGCCGTCTGTGCGACAAAAAGTGCATCGCCGCCGGTGACTTCGAGGAGATCACCCGCCGGGCCAAGGTCTTCATGGACATCACCCGGGCTCACGCCTAAGCGGAGGGAAAACCCATGGAAAAGAAGAAATTTGTAGGCTTCGGGGAAATCATGGTTCGGCTGGCCCCTGCCGGTGTCCTCCGGTTCCCCCAGGCCGATAGCTTTACCGTCAACTACACCGGTGCCGAGGGCAACATGGCAATTGCCCTGGCCTATATGGGTATGCCCGCGGAAATGGTCACCAAGTTCCCGGACAACGACATCGGCCGCTGCGCCTACCGGATGCTGCGCAAATACGACGTTCTCACCGACCACATTGCCTGGGGCGGCGAGCGTCTGGGGCTTTACTATCTGGAGCGGGGCGCGTCCCAGCGTCCCTCCAAGGTCATCTACGACCGGAAGCATTCCTCCATCGCCGAGGCTGTGCCCGAGGATTTCGATTGGGACGACATCTTCCAGGATGCGGGCTGGTTCCACTTCACCGGCATCACCGTGGCTCTGAGCAAGAACATGCAGGAAATCTGCCGTCAGGCCTGCGTGGCCGCCAAGCGTCACGGGGTGAAGATCAGCTGTGACTTAAACTACCGGAAGAACCTCTGGTCTACCGAGGAAGCCAAGCGGGTCATGACGCCGCTGATGGAATATGTGGATGTGTGCATCGCCAACGAGGAGGATTCCGAGAAGGTACTGGGCATCAAGGCCTCCGACACCGACGTGACCACCGGCAAGCTGAGCCTGAAGGGCTATTCCGAGCTTGCGAAGAAGCTGACCGATACCTTCGGCTTTGAGAAGGTGGCCATCACCCTGCGGGAGTCTATCTCCGCCTCCGTGAACAACTGGTCCGCCATGCTCTACGCCGACGGCCAGACCTACCTTTCCAAGAAGTACACCATGCAGATCGTGGATCGGGTAGGCGGCGGCGATTCCTTCGCCTCCGGACTGATCTATGCCTGCCTGAATGATTTCGACAACCAGAAGGCTCTGGAATTTGCCACCGGTGCCAGCTGTCTGAAGCACTCCATCGAGTTTGACTTCAACCTGTCCACCGTGGACGAGGTCATGAACCTGATCAACGGAGACGGCTCCGGCCGGGTTCAGCGTTAACATTGCTTCTCATCTTTTACCCCTCTTTGTACCCCTTACCAAGAATCGGCGGAATGCGAAGGCGTTCCGCCGATTCTTGGTTTATTTGCAGATTACAAGCAGGCACTGCCACCCCACGCATGTCATTGCGAACCAGTGGTGCTCCGCGCAGCGAATCAAAATCTTAATGACTGCCAGTGGCAGTCATACCTTAGTGTAGCGCACGCTGGTGTGGCCCCTTCCAGGGATTCCCTCCGGTCACAATCCCCCGGATATTCCGAGAACCTTCGTAAGAATCTGTAGGGGTCGATGCCCACATCGACCCATTTTCCTATAGCGATAAGCATATGCGGCGGGACGATGAGGGCATCGTCCCCTACTAGGGAGCCTCTGATTAAATCGGCAAGAGCTGGGAGCGCGAGATTTTTCTTTAGCCGAAGGGTTCAAAAGCGGAGGAATACTTTGTGTATTTCCCGCTTTTGAACCCGCACGGATAGAGAAAAAGATCCGCTATCCAGCCGCAGACGATTTATTCAGAGGTTCCCTAGTTCTGAATTGGCTCTCCCGGCATAGGCCGGGGTCTTCCGCAGGCGGTGGAAAGGCGCTTACGCTCCCCGTCGGCTCCACCGGCGGCGATGGCCTCCATGGTTTCCAGAATGTGCCGCGCGTACCGGGCATCCGTTCGGGGAACGGTACCGTCGGCAAGAGAAGCCGCCAGATCCCACAGACCCAGTCCCCGACTGTTTTGCGCATAGGGAAACGCCAGAGGAACCTCCCGGTAGTCCTCTCCGGGGCGAGCCAGCATTACCCTGCCTCCAAAGCAATTGGGATCCGACAGCACAATGGAGCCGGTTTCGCCGTAGATTTCCAGACAGGGCTGCCTGGATTTCCACACGTCGAAGGTCGCCGTGAAGGTGGCAAGGGCCCCCGTTTCGAAGCGAAGCAAGGCATTGACGTAGGTGGGTACGTTCACCTGGATGGTCTCCCCGTAATGGGGCTGGGAGGTAATCTTCCGGGTGGGGAAGGAAATGGCGTCCATGGCACTGACGCTGGCGAAGGGGCCGACGATATGCAGCAGAGCTGTCAGATAATAGGGCCCCATATCCATCAGCGGCCCGGCCCCGGGCTGATAGAGAAAATTGGGGTTCGGATGCCAAGTCTCCACACCTTGCTTGAAAAGGTTTGCCGTGGCTCCCACCACCCGACCGACGGCACCGGCATCCACCAGATGCCGGGCAGTCTGGATCATAGCACCAAGGGGCACGTCCGGCGCACAGCCAAGACGTACCCCTTTTTCCCGCGCCAGTCTTACCAGTTCTTCCCCCTGAGCTGCCTGAGCCGCCAGGGGCTTTTCGCTGTACACATGCTTACCGGCCTCCAATGCCAGCCGGTTGATCTCGTAATGGGCCTGCGGCGGGCAAAGATCCAGCACGATGTCGATTTCCGGATCGGAGAGCATCTGTTCCAGCGTCCCGTAGACCCGGGGCAGGGCAAATTGCGCTGCTCTGCCCTGGGCCCGATCGGGATGCCGATCAAATACGCCCCGAACCGCCAGCCTGTCCGAAAACAGGGTCTGAAGGTTCCGGATGTAGACTTCCGAAATCATGCCGCAGCCTGCCACGCCGACCTGATAGACCGGCTCCATGGCTCAATCTCCCAGGTAGGCCTTCTGGACTGCCGGGTCTGCCAGCAGCTGAGCCGAGGGACCCTCCAGAGTGATGTGGCCGTTTTCCAGCACATAGGTATAGTCACTGATGCCCAATGCCTGCCGGGCATTCTGCTCAATGAGCAGAATGGTAGTGCCCGCAGCGTTGATCTGCTTGATGATCCGGAACACCTGCTTGACGATGACGGGAGCCAGACCCATGGAAGGCTCGTCGAGCATAATGAACTCCGGCTCGCTCATCAGTGCCCGGCCGATGGCCAGCATCTGCTGCTCGCCGCCGGACAGGGTACCCGCCTGCTGGCTCTTTCGCTGACCCAGGATGGGAAACATCTCGTAGATTTCCGCTTCCTTCTCCTTGAAGGGCTTTTTCAGCTTGCTGGAACCCATGATCAGGTTTTCCTGAACGGACAGACCGGCGAAGACCTTCCGGCCTTCGGGAACCTGAACCACGCCCTTGCCCACGATTTTGTGGGAGGCCTTGGGCAGCACCTCGCCATTGAAGACAATTTCCCCGGTAGTGGGCTTCACGAGGCCCGAAATGGTGTTGACGAGAGAGGTTTTGCCCGCGCCGTTGGCACCGATGACGCTGACGATCTTCCCGGTGGGAACCTGGATATTCACGTTATGCAGCGCGTCCACATGGCCGTAGCTGACAGAAATATTTTTCACTTCCAGCATGGCTTATTCCTCCTCTTCGCCCATGTAGGCCTCGATGACCTTGGGATGGTTCTGAACTTCCTCCGGGGTGCCGTGCGTCAGCAGCTCGCCAAAGTTCAGCACGAACACCTCGTCGGACAGGGTGTTGACCACCTTCAGCCGGTGCTCGATGAGTAAGATCGTCAGATCCCGGATTTCCCGGATCTTCTTCAGCAGCTCAATGAAGTCCTCCACCTCCACCGGGTTCAGGCCGGCGGCAGGCTCGTCCAGAAGCAGCAGCTTGGGGTCGGAGGCCAGGGCTCTGGCCAGCTCCACTTTTCGCTGCATCCCGTAGGGCAGGTTGCCGGGGCGGTCGTGGGCGAAATCCTTCAGGCCGACTAAGTCCAGGCACTCCATGGCGATGTCGTAGTTTTTCTTGTCCTCGCTGCGCTTTCTGGGAAGGCCCAGGATGGCCTCCACCATGGTGTAGTTGGCCCGGGCGTCCAGAGCGGACTGGACGTTGCGCACGTTGTCCAGCTGAGAGAACAGACGGATGTTCTGGAAGGTACGGGCCATGCCCTTCTTGGAAACTTCATGCTGGGGAAGGCTCGTGATATCCTCCCCGTCCAGCAGCACCTTGCCGCTGGTGGGCTTATAGACACCGGAAATAATATTGAAGAAGGTGGTCTTGCCCGCGCCGTTGGGGCCAATGATGCTGGTGACGGAGCCCTTCCGGATGTCCAGGCTCACGTTCTGCACGGCCTTGACACCGCCGAAGTTGATGGAAACGTCCTGACAAGTCAGAATGCTGCTCATTTTCCTGCCTCCTTCACGGTTTTGGTTTCCTTGCCGGTGAATTTCTTCTTCAGCCACAGGAAGATGTCCTTGAACTCATGCTCGCCGAAGAGGCCGTTGGGCACGAAGTTGATAATGACGAGAATGATGACGCACTGAATCAGGGTGCGCAGATTGCTGGCAGTCCGCAGGGACTCGGTGAGGATGCTGAAGAGAGCCGCCATGACCACAGAGCCGGACAGGCTATTGATGCCGCCCACGAAGACGATGCTGATCCACTCGATGGACTTGGCGGAGCCGAAGGAGTTGGGATCGATGAAGGAAGTAGCGTAGGCCACCATGGCGCCGGACAGCGCGGTGAGGCCGCCGGCGAAGACGAAAGCGGTCATCTTGATTCGGGTGACATTGATGCCCATGGAGGCGGCGGAAATGGGATCGTTCTTTACGGCGATGCACTGGCGGCCGAACTTGGAATTCTTGAAGTTCAGCACCAGGTAGATCACGATGGCAACAATTACAAAGCTCACCGGCAGGTTGATGTCTCTGGGAATCCGGTTGATGCCCATAGCGCCGCCGGTGACGCTGCTGAAGGTATTGAGCACTGCCACGATGGCCTCGCCGAAAGCCAGGGTAATCATGGCCACATAGTCGCCCCGGAGCTTCATGATGGGAATGCCCACTAAGAAGGCGGAGACCATGCCCATGATGATTGCCAGAATCACCGCGGGCAGGAAGGGAAAGCCGAACTTGGTGGCGAGAATACCAACGGTATACGCGCCGATGCACATAAAGGACGCCTGGCCCATGGAGAAGATGCCGGTCAGACCCATGAGGATATACATGGAAATGACGGCCACCATCACAATGAGGACGTTCAGAACCACGGTTGCGGTATAACTCATCTTTTCGCCCTCCTTACACTTTTTCCTTCACGAATTTGCCGCTGATGCCCTGAGGACGGAAAATCAGGAAGATAATGGCAAACAGGAAGGTACAGGCAGGCTGTAAGCTGGAGCCCACAAAGTTGGTCATGAACACTTCCAGCAGGCCCAGCAGAAGTCCGCCGTAGAGGGCACCGCTGATGTTGCCCAGGCCTCCCAGGATGGAAGCGGTCATACCCTTCATGACCAGATCCTTCAGCTGGGGATACAGCAGGAACTTCATGCCGCACAGCACGCCCGCAATGGCCGCCAGCATACCGGAAATGAAGAAGGTCAGCGCCATGACGAAGGACACATTGATGCCCATGAGCTTGGCAGTGTCGCTGTCCATGGACAGGGCCCGGATGGAAATGCCCATACGGGTCTTATAGAGGATATACATCAGAACCAGAATGCCCACCGCGGACAGACCCAGCATGATCATGTCGGTAACGGCGATGGTCAGATTTTCATTGATCTGGAAAAAGCTCTGGGAGAAGAAAGAGGGATAGGAATAGTAGCTGGAGGCAAACATCAGAATGATGATATTCTGAAGCAGGGTGCCCAGGTTGGCAGAGGAGACAAAAAACAGCATGGAACTGCCCTTGGTTCTGCGCAGCCGCTCAAAGCCGATGAACTGCACCAGGCAGGACAGGCATCCGCCAAAAAGGACGGTAATGAGAATCATGGGAACAAAGCCCAGATTCCAGCTCTTGCAGACAATATAGGCAAAGTAGGCGGAAACCACCATAACGCCGCCGTGGGAGAAATTGGAGAATTTCAGGACGCTGAAGATCAGGGTAAAGCCCAGGGCGATCAGGGAGTAAACCGAACCAAGGGCGATACCGTTAATGATCAGCTGAATATAGTAGTAAGTCATTGTTTCGTCCTTTCAAAACACATGAAGCAAGGAAAGCGGTAAGGTGCGGTTTCCTGCACCTTACCGCTTCAAAGACACAGCTTAGGGGGTTTCTGTCACTCAGGGCTGCAGATAGGTCTTGTACTCCAGAACGCCGTCGGTGATCTCATAGACAGCCATGCCCAGATCCTTGGGAGAGTGGGTCGCGCCGTCCTCGGTGTAGCTGTCTGTGCACAGCAGATCCAGATTCTGGATGCTATTCTCCATGGCGGCCTTGATGGCGTCCCGGTCGGCGGAACCCGCGGCCTCGATGGCGGTCTTCAGGATGTACATGGTGTCGTAGCCGTTAACGGCCTTGATGGTAGCGGGCTCGCCGAAGCGGGTCTCATAGTTGGCGTTGAAGGTATCCAGGCTGGGGTCGCCCATGTAGACGGAGGACTGGAAGTAGGCCTTGCCCACGACGGCAGGGTTATCCAGCAGGGACAGGAAGGGATCGCTCATATCCTGGGCGCCGACGTAGGGAATCTTCAGACCCAGCTGCGCCGCCTGCTGAACCATGATGACCAGCTGCGCGGTGGGGTTGGGGGTGCAGATGAACTCGGCGCCGCTGGCCTTGATCTTGGACAGCTGAGTGGAGAAGTCCTGGTCGGTAGCGTTGCAGGTCTGCTCAATGGTGATTTCGCCGCCCTTGGCAGTCCACAGGTCACGGAAGCCGTTCATGTAGGCCACGGCGTAGGCATTGGACTGATCGTAGAACAGAGCCGCCTTCTTCATGTCGGTGTTCTCGGCCACATACTGGGCGATGATGGCGGCCTGCTGGGGAGCGTTGCACTGGCCGGTCAGGAAGCAGTAGGGATAAACCTCACCGGTTCCCTCGGTGTCGGCCACGGCCCGGGGGTCAGAGGGCATACCCAGAACGGGAACACCCTTCTCGGTGCTGACCTCGATGAGGCTCATGAAGATGCCGCTGGCATCGGTGGTGATGACGGCGGAAGCCTTGTCCACGTCGGCCAGACGGGTGTAGGCGTTGATGGTCTCCTGACCGTCGTTCTTGTTGTCGTAGACGACGTAGTCGATCTGCTTGCCCAGGATACCGCCGGCGGCGTTGATTTCTTCCACAGCCATCAGAACGCCGTTGTTGATGGCGTTGCCGGTGACGGAGCGGCTGCCGGTCAGGTCGTTGATGCCGCCGATGACGATTTTGTCGCCGTCGGAGGCGGGAGCCGCAGTCTCATTGGATGCGGGAGCGTTGGTAGCGGCAGGGGCGGCGGTGGCGGTGGGAGCGGCGTTTCCGTTGCCGCAGCCGGCCAGCATACCCAGGGCCATCACACCGGCCATTGCCAAAGCGATCAGTTTTTTCATGTGTTTTCCTCCTTATGTTTCTTCAGGCATTGCTGCCATGAGTCCTGAATGAAATACGTTCTTATACTATTTCCTGATTAAAATCTTTTTTAAAGATTTTAATTGGAGTTCAGTATTAGAAGATACCGGCGTTTTTGAACCGTTCGATGTCTTTCTCGCCGAAGCCCAGTTCCCGGAGAATCTCCTCGTTGTGCTCACCCAGAGCCGGGGGCGTTCTGCGGATGGTGGGGGGCGTGGCGCTAAACTCAATGGGGGTGCCGATTGCCTTAAACTTTCCGGCCACCGGATGGTCGATCTCCTTGATGATCCCGTTGTGGAGAATCTGGGGATCCTTGGGCAGGTCTTCGTAGGTGTTGACCTTGGCACACCAGATGCCCACGGCACGGAACTTCTCGATCCAATGCTCGGTGGTGTCCAGAACCAGCCGATTTTCGATGATGGTGTGAAGCTGGTCCCGGTTTACCATCTTGGCCTCGTTGTCCTTCATCAGAGGAGCAACCTCGGAAGAGCCGATGAGTTCGCCCAGCTGGGTGGGGTTGTCACCCGCGTTGGTGGAGAGAACCATCCAGCCGTCTCCGGTCTTGTAAACGCCGTAGGGGGAAGCCTGGAGCACATGGCCGGAATGGTTGTGGGGCCGCTGAGGCACCTTGCCGGAATTCAGGTAGTAGGCCAGCTCCTGGGACTGCATATGCACGCCGGAGCTGAGCAAGTCAACGGAGACCTTCTGGCCGATGCCGGTCTGCTTGGCATAGTACAGGGCGGACAGCATACCGATGACCAGCATCAGAGAGCCGTACACATCCACCTCGTAGATGCCGCCGGCCACCGGGCGGCCGTCCTCATCGGGGCCAATCATGGTGGTCAGACCGGACAGTGCCTGGGCAAGCAAGTCCTGCCCGGGCAGGGAGGCGTAAGGACCGGAGCTGCCATAGCCCAGAGCCTCGCAGAATACGATTTTGGGATTGATTTTCTTCGCTTCCTCGAAGCCGAAGCCCAGACGATCCAGAGCACCTGCCCGGTAGTTCGTCATGATGACATCGGATTCGGCGATGAGCTTTTCCACAATCTCCCGGGACTCAGGAGCCTTCAGGTTCAGGGACATGCTCCGCTTGTTCCGGTTCATGGCCAGGAAGAACACGCCCTCGCCGCCCAGGTTATCCAGCTGCTGGAAGTGCCGGTTGAAATCGCCGGTACCCTGCCGCTCGATGTTGATGACCTCCGCGCCAAGATCGCCCAGCAGCTGCAAGGCGAAGGGGCCTTGGGCGAAGTGGGTAAAGCCCAGAATCTTTACCCCGTCCAGTGCGCCTGCCATGGCTTACTCCTCGTCCTTGGGCTCGTTCGGAGTACCAAAAGCACTGCGGCGGCCGATGTACTGCTTGTCCACATAGAAGATGACGGTCTCGCCTCTCTGGTTCAGCACATTCACGTTCCAGGTGATGACACCGAACTGCTCATTCTTGATGTCCTGACCCACGACTTCGGTCTCGCAGTGGACGGTGTCGCCAGGATAGGTGGGCTTGACGAAGCGAACCTTGTCCATGCCGTAGTGGATGGAGGGAACCTTGCTGGGGGTGATCTCCTTGGCGAAGAAGCCGTCGGCCACGCCCAGGATCAGATCGCCCTGGAGAATGCAGCCGGTGACGGAGGGGTGACGCTCGCAGTACTGGGCGTCCACGTGGACGGGATGGGTGTTGTCGGAGCAGCCGATGAACAGGCGGATGTCCGCCTCAGTCATGGTGCGTCCGCTGGTGGTCTGCTTCTGACCGATGGTGTAGTCTTCAAAATACTTGTAGCCGGGCATGGGAATCGATCCTTTCTTATTGCAAATAATATATAATGTAGAAATGTGTCTTTTGTGCTAGGATTTTTTGAACTTACTCGGGGATATAGACGTTCTGCTCCCGCAGGCTGGCACGGATGTCCTTGGCGTCCACGTCCTTCACATCGATGCCCTTGGCGGCAGCGATGGCGGCGGCAGTGCCGCAGGCCTGGCCCATCAGCATGGCGGTGGGAATGACCCGGAGCATTTCGATGGCACCCCAGTCGCCGGAGATGCACCGGCCGGCCACCAGCAGGCCCTTGTTCTTCTTGGGCAGGAAGCAGCGGTAGGGAATCTCCTTCAGGGGGTCGTCCACGTTGAACTGACGGTAAGGAGGCTGAGCCACCACCACACGATCGTCATAGTGGGCACCGGCGTGAAGCTCCTTGCGGGTAATGATGTACTCGCCGTCCAGCATCCGGCTGCACCGGGTTCCCAGCTGGGGAGAGGTGTCCATGACCACGGCCTTCTCGAAGCCAGGCACGTTCTTGCGGAAGTAATCCAGGGTCTTGAGCATAGCGTCCCGGGTCTCGATCTCCACCTTGGCCAGATCCTTGATGTCGATGGCACTGCCGGCGGTGGTGTTGTTGAACCAGACCACATTGTCGATGCTGCTGCGCATATAGAAGCCCTGAGGCAGCTCGCCGAAGCTGTAGCCCCCCCGGATGCCGCCCAGCGCCTTCAGATCGTCGTTGATCTTCTTGCCGGTAGCCGGATCCTCCAGGAATTTCTCCGCCCGCTCGCAGTCCACATTGCCTACCCGGAATACCAGACCCAGGGGCAGGTTGCCGATCCGGTAATCCTCACCGGCGGAGGCGAACACGTCGCCGTCACCGGTGCAGTCGATGGTGGTCTTGGCGAGAATCGCCTGACGGCCGGACTTGGAATCGAAGATGGCACCCTTCACGGCTCCGTCCTCCACATAGGCCTTGGAGAACCAGGCGTGGAGCACCGGCTGGACGCCGGCCTGCCGAACCATGTCGTTGGCCACGCACTTCATCATCTCCGGATCCAGCACCGGGCTGTAGCGGACGATCTTGTCCTCGCCGCCGGTAGCGCCGTAGCGTCTCCACTTGAGAATCTCGTTCACATTGTCGCTGCCCCAGACTTCCTTAGGAGGCTCGATGATGCCGTCTACCTTCCGCAGCCGCTCAATGATCTCCTCCACCTGACCCTTGATGACCAGGTTGCCCTTGCCGTCGCACAGGCAGTCCAGCAGGAGCACAAAGCCGCCGGTGGCCATGCCGCCCAGGTAGCCGTAACGCTCCATCAGAACCGTCTTGGCGCCGCATCTGGCCGCGCTGACCGCAGCGCACAATCCCGCGGGGCCGCCGCCGACAACCAGCACGTCCGCTTCGGCGTATACAGGAATCTCCTGCTTTTCTTCTACGATAAAGCTGTTCATCTTGCTTAATCTCCATTCGCATCGTAATTTCGGCCCGATGTAATCGGTTACATTCTTTCTACCACAG
>OLHA01000668.1_pt1 | contig 19695 bp, 34 predicted proteins | sample 1605961 | NCBI WGS metagenome assembly OLHA01 (sample SAMN03283288) | human gut metagenome | biome: human-associated habitat; material: feces | host: Homo sapiens | place: Peru | collected 2012
CCGGTTCAAGTCCGGTCACCAGCACCAGATAAGTATGTCTTACATATCAACTCAATAATTATGCCGGCGTGATGGAATTGGCAGACGTGCTGGACTCAAAATCCAGTGGTAGCGATACCGTACCGGTTCGACCCCGGTCGCCGGCACCAAAATAAAACCTCAAGGAAAATCCTTGAGGTTTTATTTATTACAGTATTTTAATTTACAACATTAATAGGATTGCCGTCGATATATGATTTTATGTTTTGCTCGAGGATACCGAGGAGCCTTGCTCTTGTTTCGTATGCCGCCCACGCAATGTGAGGGGTTATATAGCAGTTTTTTGCATGGAGCAGGGGATTTTCCTTTTCAGGCGGCTCAACGCGCAACACATCAACTCCTGCAGCTTTTATTTTGTCTGAATTAAGTGCATCCGCTAAATCTTCGTCATTTACAACAGGTCCGCGCGATGTGTTTATAACAACTGCGCTTTTTTTCATTTTATCAATAGCAGTCTTGTCAATCAAATTTTCTGTTTTTTCTGTCAAAGGGCAGTGGCAGGTAATAAAATCGCTGTCGGAAAGCAGAGTATCAAAATCAACAAAGTTGACATTTTTATATTCATCGGGTTTCGGGTGAGGGGTGAATACCTCAACATTCATACCAAACGCGTTTGCGATTTGAGCTACACGCCTGCCGATTGAGCCAAAGCCGATTATTCCGATTGTTTTTCCGTCAAGCTCAGTCAATGGTGTTTTCCAAAAGCAAAAATCCGGGCATTCGCACCATTCGCCGTTATGAACAGCGTCGGAATGAAGCGACACATTGTCCGCAACCTGCAAGATAAACGCAAAAACAAGCTGTGCAACGCCCGTTGTTGAGTATGCAGGAATATTTGAAACCGTTATATTTCTTTCTCTTGCCGCTTTACAGTCAATTACATTGTATCCGGTCGATTGCAAGCCTACAAACTTTAAATTTGGGAGTTTTTCAAGCATTTGAGCAGTTATAATTGATTTGTTTATAATCAAAATGTCTGCGTCTTTTGCACGCTCCTCAATTTGCTCCGGTGCTGTTCTGTCATAAACCTTAAATTCACCGTATTTTCCAAGCCAATCCCAGCTTAAATCGCCCGGATTTGTAGTATATCCGTCAAGATTAACTATTTTCATATAATCACCTCGTTGATTTTATGTCCCAATTATATCCTTTTATTAAAATAAAATCAACTTGTTTATTGAAAGAATTTATTATATATAGTATAATATAAGCATATTATTAGTGGTGACTGTATTATGAAAAGACTGCCGATAATATGCATCGCACTTGTTTTAACATTGATTTGTTGTTCGTTATTTACTCACCGCGTAAGCAATGCCAATGCTACAAAAAAGATAGCAGGGGAATACACCGTTGTGATCGACGCCGGTCACGGCGGAAAAGATGCAGGTGCAATCGGCGTTGACGGCTCAAAGGAAAAGACAATCAACCTCCAAATTGCTGAATGTTTGTATGATTTTTTGCGATTTTCAGGCATCAATGCCGTTATGACGCGAAGCGGTGATTACGAAACATATTATGATGAAAATGATGACAAAACAAGGTCGGATTTGTATAACAGAATGGACCTTGTAAATTCGATTGAAAACAGTGTTTTGATTTCAATACATCAAAATCATTTTGAGGACAGCGCAGAGCACGGAACACAGATTTGGTATTCTGCAAACGCCGCAAAAAGCAAGGTACTTGCGGACTCGATTTTGCAGTGCGTCAAATCAAATCTTCAAAGTGATAATAAAAGAGAAAATAAAGAATCGGGCAGCAGTTATTATCTTTTATACAAAGCAAAATCGCCGTCAATAATGGTTGAATGCGGCTTTGTGAGCAACCCGGAGGAAAATAAATTATTGCAAAACAGCGAATATCAGCAAAAAATGGCATATTCGATATTTGCAGGTACAAACGGAGTTTTATATGGCAAGTAAACAAAAATCACTATATGTATGCCAAAATTGCGGCTATGAAAGCGTAAAATGGTACGGAAAATGCCCAACCTGCGGTGAATGGAACACTATGGAAGAACAGCAACCGATTGCATTGACCTCCAAAAAATCTTCACCGTCAAGAACAAGAGCGGCAATTTCTTCAATACAAAAGCTGTCGGAGATTAACAGTGACATTGAAACACGGTTAACCTCGGGAATTAAGGAATTTGACAGAGTTTTGGGCGGCGGAATAGTCGAAGGCAGTTTAGTGCTGCTTTCGGGCGACCCGGGCATAGGCAAATCAACAATTTTGCTCCAAATTTGCCAAAGCCTCTGCCAAACAAAAAAAGTTTTGTATATCAGCGGTGAGGAATCGGCGCGCCAAATTAAACTCCGCGCAGACAGGCTCAGTGTCGATGCCGACGGATTATATATTTCTGCCGAAACCGATGTTGCAACAATAGTTGAAACCATAAAAATCGAAAAGCCGGATATGGCAATTATAGATTCGATTCAAACGATGATGATCGACGATGTTTCGTCTTCAGCAGGCAGTATAACACAAGTCAGAGAATGCACAAATATTTTTATGCACCTTGCCAAAAGTCTCGGAATACCGATATTCATTGTAGGACATGTAAATAAGGACGGCGCAATAGCCGGCCCGAAAGTGCTTGAACATATAGTTGATACCGTGTTGTATTTTGAGGGCGAACGCAATTATTCTTACAGAATACTGAGAAGTGTTAAAAACAGATTTGGGTCAACAAATGAAATCGGTGTGTTTGAAATGACTCAATCCGGGCTCAAAGAGGTTGAAAATCCGTCACTGCTTATGCTTTCGGGCAGACCGAAAAACACAAGCGGAACTTGCGTGGCGTGTACTATGGAGGGTTCAAGACCGATTTTGGCAGAGGTTCAGGGACTTGTGACAGCATCGGGCTTCGGAACACCGCGCAGAATGAGCACCGGCTTCGATTATAACAGGATGAATATGTTAATCGCCGTGCTTGAGAAAAGAGCGGGATATTTCTTCAACGGAATGGACACATACCTTAATGTTGTAGGCGGTTTGCGATTGGACGAACCTGCCGCAGATTTAAGTGTGGCCATGGCACTTGTTTCATCGCTAAAGGATGTAGTTGTTAACGACAATACGCTCGCATTCGGCGAAATCGGACTTGCGGGCGAAATCAGAGCGGTTAACAATTGCGAGCAAAGAATAACCGAGGCAAAAAGACTCGGCTTTGACAAATGCATAATTCCGTTTCATAATTACAAATCATTGTCAAAAGAATTGAAAGTTTCGGTTGACATTGTTCCTGTAAGAACACTCCGTTCGGCGTTTGATGCTATAACAGAGTAGTATATATTTTTACCGTAAGCAAAATTTATGCAATTTCGCAAAATTAATAAAAGCAGTGAAAGTAAAAGGCACCCACCTCAAAAGAGAAGTGAGTGCCTAAACTTTTTTCTGCTTTAATTATAATAAATTTTATTTAATTTGTCAAATCAAATCAATCTATTTGCGCTATTTTTGTTTTTAAATATCTTGTGTATATTCGGCTATGCTTTTTTTCAATGGTGTGAAATTATGGCGGCGCGAACGCGCCGAGCGTAGCGAGGATAAACCGCTATAATTTTGCACTGTTGGAAATTCGACTTATTGAATATCATTTTTATTGTAGGTTAGTATTTTCTCTACCAACAAATCATACAACCACGGAGCAGAACGAAACAAAATTGATGTAGGCCTCGTCGGCGCTTTGCGTTGTCGAGGCTTATTTAGTTATTTTCGTGTTTTTGACAGCTTGTCAAGGTTGCCCCGGCAGGGGTCGAATAAATTTTTTAAAAGCACGGAATCTTAGAAATAAATTTTTCGCCTTGACAAGATGGCGAAAATACGGAACGCCTCCCGGATAACGCCATTGATGTTACAATTGTATATCGTAGCGTGCCGCTCTTCGGCACGCCAACAAAAAAAGAACGCAGCGCGCAGCTGCATTCTGTCAGAGTAGGGCAACCCCTTCGGGGGCTGTCCTTTTTATTTTATGTAACGGTGTCCCTGTAATCGCCTTTTTCTGCTATTTTTAATTTTTCTTATAATAAATATTATTATTAAAATTGCAATAGCTAATACTATTGCCCAAAATGATATACAGATATCAAGGTGCTTTTTTCCTTCTTCAATTACTGTTATTATTTTTATAAATTCTTCTAAATGTATTCCTAAAAATACATAACAAATTAAATCGTTGAATTCATACATTAATTGAATTACTGGTTTGCATAAATTTAAGACAAATATTAGTATTTCTTTTAAATCTTCTAATATTTCATCGATTGATTTATCTGCTTTTATTAACATTTTTGCTCCTTTATTTTATTGTTTTCTTATGTACTTGATTATTTCTTCATCAGGAATGTCAAGTACATTTATTATTTTTTTTAATGTTGAAATTTTTGTTTTTTCTTCTTCGCATTCAATTCTTTGCAATTGTCTTGGTGTTATATCTATTAATTCTGCTAATTGTTCTTGTGTATAATGTTTTTTTTCTCTAAATTCTCTTATCATTTTTTGATAATCCTTTCTATTTCTACTTGACATATTATGTCGTGTTTGCTATAATTTAACCACGACATAAAATGTCGTATTTGAATTGTAGCGAGGTAAAAAATATGGTAGTTTGTTGTTCAAATTGTAAATTTCTTTTTCAGAATGATAAAAAAGAGCCTTGTAAGTCCTGCTATGTGAAGCAGCACGGCGAAATGGTACGAAGTAATTTCGTTTATCAAAAAGTTAATCGACCATATAATTTTGATTTTATTAAGTTATAAATAAATTTTTAAGTAGCGAGGTAATTTAATATGGATTTTCAAAATTTAGGTGCACGCATTTGTTATGTGCGCAAGCTTTATGGCTTAAAAGGTGTAGATTTAGCCGATAAAGCCGGAATCGACCAAAGTTATTTAAGCAAGATTGAAAAAGGTAAACATTTGCCAAACCTTCAGACTTTATGTTCAATAGCTGAGGTTCTCAATTGTTCAGTTGATTATTTGTTAATGAATGGTGCTATTGTGTTTCCGTTTACAAAATATCACGATTGTTTAATTTCGTTGTGTGATGTTTGCGGAATTAAGACTCTTGGATTTACTTGTCCGGCAACTAAAAGCGATTGCACATATTATTCAGATTCTAAAGTTAAGTCTTGTCCTTCTTTTCATTTGAATCGAAAATTTCTTACAGTTGATGTAACTGACGGCTTTTTGGAGGACAAGTAACAATGGATTGGTTTGATATGCTTTTTGGTTTTTTGGCAATTTTCGCCGGATTTGGCATTATATTGCTTACAATGCCGAATGACATATGGGAGTGTATTTATATTTCTATATTTGAGCGTGACAGCGATAAAGGCGGTGATAGCGATGACTAAAAAAGAAATATCGCAAATCCGTCTTGAATGTGAATCTTTAAGCGATAAAGAGCTTGAAGCTAAAGCATATGATGCTATTTATGATAGTTTAGGTTCAGAGGTTGATGCTATGATTGATTTAGGTTATGACTCTTCCGATATAGCCGACCGTGAGAAATACGAATCATTTGCCTGTGATTATGCCGATTTACTTTACACTATATGCAGCGAACGCGGTATAAGTCTTTTTGGTGAATAGCGAGGTATAAAGATGTTCATTAGATATAAATGCAACAGTTGCGGCACTGAATACGCAATAAATGAAAAACTCGTCCCGGTAGATGAAAAATTTAACTTTTTAATCAGAGATTTAAGAAAGTGCGATGTCTGCGGCTCTGATGTCGATTTAAAGCCGCTTTATGATTTTAGGAGGTTTCGTAATGTCAAACAATATCAAAACGCTTGATGAGCGTATTTTGCACGATTTTTATAGCGGTAAAACGCTAATGCAAATCGTTAATGAGTTGCGAAACTCTTATGAATACACCAAAAATCAAGCAATTGAAAAGGTGTATATCGTCCTTAAAGAGCAAGGCTTAAAGTATTAAGTTTTTTTCATTAACTTCTTTCCTTTTACGACGCTTCAGAGGAGTTGAGCGTATCAGCTCCTTCCCAGCTGTAATGTTAACTTGCCATTTGTAACCCCCTGAATAGGATTTTACTTTAATTAACAATTAACATTACGCACTCGCTACGGAGTTTCTCGGTATCTCCGGTAAAAACCGAGCTAGCTTATTTATTTATTTTTAGAAAGGTTGGTTTTTTATTATGGCTAGAAAGTATATTTGCACAGGTTACGGTATCGATAAAACAACAGGTTGTCGCTATTCAACAATCGCACCGATTTTTGAAGGCAATACTAAGGACGGCAGAATCTTTGGTATGATTCAGAATGATCAAAGACAAACTACCGATGAAGAACTTGCTATCGGCGAAATTAAGAGTTTCTCTCTTATCAGCGAATAATCCCACTATCTTGCGATAAGGCAGGTCAAATATTATGAAATGGAGGACACAAAGAACTTTAGTAATTTTTGTATTACTGTCTTTGTGTCTTTCTTTTTGTAATATTAGTGCATATGCAAAATCGAAATATTATGATAAAGGTGAAAACTATAACGATAGTTACCTTAAAGACGGCTTTGTTGATGAGGATTCCTCACTTATCTTTTTTCCGCCGTTCCCGGAGAGTGAATATAAAGAGTATATTATTATCTTTTCAGAGGGCAACTATTATTTAGTTCTCACTAATGATAAACGCGTTAATTTTTACGGCAATTCAATGGTTGCCGAAGGGCATTTTATCGTTTATCAGTTTGCCCAACACAATAGACAATGGGTCTTTAATGACGATTATACAAAGTATTATCCGGCTAATAAATACGGCTTTTATAAGCAGTTTAAGGATTATAATATAATCGACAGCTCTATTTCTACCGACTCCGGTAGTGTAATCGAACAAAACAAATACACAGCTAAAACAGGGTACCGTTTCTATTGGCAGATTATATCTGTTGAGAAGTTTTTAATTAAGCAGATTGAGTCTCTCAGTGACTATGTGTTATCTAATAAGATACTTACATATATTGTTCTCGGTGGATTTGCCGCTGAAGTGTTGTTTTTTGTATTTAAACTAATCAGAAGAGTAGGGGACTTAAGATATGAGCAAGAAAATCCTTCAGACAGTGATTAGTTTAATATTGATTGCTGTAGTTTCGATTCCTGCGGCAGCTTATGCTAATACCGGTACATGGTACGACGCTAATATTTACGGCTATGACGAAGCTATTTTAACGCATGCTAAATCTTTGAGTTTTTCCGGCTACGGCTCCGGCGGTGCTATTTTCGCAGATGATAATGGCAAACTTACCGCTGTATATCATACTTTTAGTGGCTCAAGCTATCCAACAGGGGGAGTCAACTCCGGAACATACGAGGAACATGCATATTTCTATTTTTACAATACTAATCTAAATATGAATTATGCAACAGCTGAAGCCGATTCAAACGCGTTCAGCTCGCTTCAAAATGTTAGCCGGCTTTGTCTTGTTGTCGGTGACGGATTTATCAGTCAACACATGTCTGATGTTGCTTCTGCTATTTATGCTGATGATTCGCCTGTGAAATCCTCATATAGCGTGGTTTATGCCGGCAGTATTATGGTTTATTCCTCTACTTCCGAATATCAGAATACAAAAAATGCCGAGTTTTCAAGCTCGTCTTTTGATACTGCGGCTAATTGGATGTTATCTAATAAACCGTGGGGCAGTTCAGACTCCGGCACTGATGCAGATTTGTCCGGTCTTCGTCAAGCTGTTGTAGAGCTGCAGCGTAAAGTAAAGCAAATTGAAGCTACTGTTTCCGGTTTGCAGGATAGTGTATCAGCACTTCAAGCTGAATATACATCCATAAGCTCAATGATGTCCGATATTCAGCTTGTTCTTGATTCTATTAATCAAAAGATTACTAATCTTAAGCAAGATATGAATGCCGGCTTTACTGATGTTAATAACAATATCGTTGGTGCAACTAATCAAATAATCAAAACGCTTGAGGATATGACAAATAACCTTACTGCTCAATTCACAAGGGTAGTTAATGCCGTAATATATGGCAATGAAGAGGGAACACGCGATAATCTCGAGCTTAAGAATGATCTTGATCAGTTTAGCACAGATCTTGACGGTATCAATGGTAATATAAGTTCTGCAAGTGGCTATATAGACAGTGCCGGCGCTGATGCAGCCGATTATATTAAAAATTTCTCATTGTTTTATGAATATACATCTGCTCTTAATGGCGTTGGTACTGTTTTAACGCTCGGCATTGTGTTCATCTTTGTTATGAAGTTAATAGGTAGGTGAGCATATGCTTGCTATATTGGATATTCTCAACTTTATTGTTGAGCTTATAAAATTCATAGTTAATATGGTAGTCAATATCTTGACGGTAGCGTTTACGGCAATTAAAACGCTTGTAGTGATATTCGCCGCACTTCCAACCGTCCTGCAGGTCTTTTTGATTGCCATTGTCGGCGTTAGTATCGTATATAAAATAATCTCGTTAGGTGGAAGCGGTGACAGTTAATGGAAAGCTTTTTCGGCATGATAGCTTCTATTATTAAGCTATTAAATGGATGGAAAATAATTGGTAGTCTGAGCGTATGGGAAATACTTCTTACAACGCTTGTTGCTACTGTTATTATTAAATTATTAAAAGGACGGAAGAGTAATGACTAAGAAAATATCTGTATTCCTATTATCATTGATTTTCTCTCTTGCTCTTCCGGTTACCTGTTTTGCCGCTAATATTCAGTGGGCTGTCGGCGAAGATGATGGCGATTGTGACCACGATTATCAAATTACTGCTTATTCAGACGATAACAACACTTTAACGCTCACATGCTCAAAGTGCGGTGATGTTGTCACCGACAAGCTTGATGATCTTATGGCGGATATGCTTGTTGATGATGCTGCTGTGTCTGATGAAGTGCAAGCATCATGCGACCACCATTATGTTTGTATCTCATTTGATTCAGAAAATGCAACCGGCGTTATTTGTTGTACGAGCTGCGGCGCATATTTCACAGATGATTTTGTAACGCATTTGAACGCTAAAGAGGGCGACAGCAACTATGTAACATGGTTTGATGTTGTCCCCGGTGATAAGATAATCAACGGCAAAGACTATGCTAAATTGTTGCATACTCTAACCGATGTCGGCAAGTCTGATAATAGCGGTCTTGTTGAGGTGTTAAGTGATTCTACTTTTCATTATAAAGAAATATTCTTTTATACATATTTCACTGTATTAATAGTCGCTTTGACTTGTATATTATGCTTTGTAGCACGGAGGCGCGTATGAATATAACTGAATTATTAAATAATTTGCTTGGTGCTCCGCCTGCAGGTCTTGAATGGCTGCAGTATCTCGTAGGTGTTGGTATTGTTATATTCGGCTTAATTTCCGTCTTAACAATCATACATAAAGCCTTTGGGTTTTTTGACCATTAAGGAAGGAGGAAAGCAGTATGCCATTTATGAATATGTTATCGGTCTTGCCGGTAACTGCTGAAGGCGGTTTGAGTTTTAGCTCTTTATGGACTGAGTTTGTTACTGATTTCGGACTTGTTTCGTCTTTTTTCAGTTCTAATCCTATCTTTTTGGCTATTATTGGATTGCCTATAGGTGCTTTTGCTATCGGTTGTATTGTTAAGGCTATTCGATGAGTAGTTCTGATATGTTGTCGGAATTTCTTTCAATCATCAATGATGTTTTTTCTAAAATATTCGATGTTAAGTATTTGCCGCTTTATGCAGCTGTAGCTGTCGGACTTGGTGTAAGTGTTATAGTGTATCTCTTAAGGTGGTTTAACAATGCCTGAATTTTCAATTGAAATGTGGCAAAGCTTTAAGCAGCAGTTTATTTCTGTTATTAATTGGCTTTTGTATAGCTTTGATATTCTTTATGACTCTTTCAGGTCAAAGCCTATGCTTTATTTGTTCGTCTTTTTCCCGATTTTTGCATTGATGTTTTTTGGCGTTTTTAATCTATTAACTCGTTTAGTACCTTTGAAGTCTCTTTTTGACAGTTCAGATACAAAAAATGATAATAGTATGCTTAAATCTTCATTGCGTGCCGGCGCTCGTAATTCAGGCTCACACGCTGTTAACTTAGCTTCTGCTCAGAATCGACAGAGCAGGGGAGCAGCTCAAGGATTGCATGTAGCTCCTCCAAAGGCTAACCCCTTTAACTCTCCCGGTGCTTCTCATGCTCAAGCTCACGGTTCAGCCGGATTTAATCGTGCCGGCTCTCCCGGTTCTCCCGGAACTGTTCGTGCAGTTGTTGCCGGTGGTAGTTCTTCCGGTAGTTCTATTTCTTATGGTAACGGATTTGCCAAAGCAGCCGCCAAAGGTGTTGACAACGCTGTCGCTGTTGCAAAGGATAAGATTAAGAGCAATAAAGTACAAAAGAATAATTTTGATGATTTCGTTTCAAAAAACGGCGGTGAGTATTATAAACCGCCTACTGATAATGTGACTATTTCAGAGTCTACTGATAATGAGTCTATTTCAGAGCCTACTGATAATGAGTCTGCTTCAGATAAGCTTGAGTATATGAAGACTCATAGAACGGAACCATTTTCAGCTGTTTCTTCGTTAAAAAGCACTAAACCACATCCGGAACTTGACATTGAATATGATGAAGATAATTAATTAACTAATAACGCCCTTAGGCTTATTAAATAACAAAGGAGGTTTTGCTATGGCTGAATGGATTACTCAGCTCGGCGAAGGCATTAAATGGCTCTTAAGCCTGTTTACTTCGCTTTTCGGCGTGATTCAAGACCATCCGATTATGCTTTACGGTGTCCTTTTGACTATCGTTGTATTTGCTGTCGGAATTGTCTTCCGCGTTCTTAAAGGCTTCGGCATCAGACCGCGAAGACGATAATTAACCCCATTAATTAAAATTCAATAAGGAGGATTCACATGCCTGTTTTTCAGTTTATTACTGCTGCAGACCAATCTGCTACTGAATCTGGACTTGGTACTATTTTCAGCTCGCTTACAAGTATTTTTACATTCATTGTTGGCTTGCTTGGCGATGTAGTTGATATGATTACATCTAATAACCTTATCCTCGTTCCTGTAGTTATCGGTTTTGCAGGCGGCGCTATTATGCTTGCCGTAGGTATTGTTCACCGTCTCGGTGTTGGTAGTAGCGGACGACATCGCAGAGGTAGAAGATAGTCATCTTTTAGCCTGTTTGCGTTTGTTCGTAGACAGGCTATTTTGATATGATTGAATTTGTAAAAAATGTTATAGCACTGTTTATTGCTTCTTTAAATGGTTCTCTTGAATTTCCCGGCATTATTGGATTGTTTACTATTACACTTACTGTCGGCGGCTTAATGAACCTGTTAAGGAAGCTAATAGGTGATTGGAGAACAAAGAATGAATGAATTAAAACGGAAAATGCTGAAGCCTTTAGATTTCGTTTTTAACCGAAAGTTCAAACGCTATGCACTCGGTCCTAACTGTATCGAGATAATCGGTATGCGCGGTGCCGGCAAGTCTACCGTTTATGCTTTAGTTGCTGAAGAAGCTAAGAAAGCAGGGAAGAAGGTTTACTGTCAGTACCCCTACAAAGATTGTTATCAGATACCTGTTATTCCCAAAGATTTAGGTTATTGGGAATCAAAGAAGTTTCAGCAAGTTAACGGAACTTGGAAAGAGCTTAAGATTTGGCATCCACATATGGTTATGCAAGTCGATAAGGAATGGTTATATAATACCGATTTTTCTAATTGCGTTATACTTCTTGATGAGGCAAGGACTATTTATCCGGCAAGAGCATTTAAAGATTGGTCTATTGCCGATGATGAGTTTTTTAACTTTTTGCGTAAAGCTAAGGTTAATGTATATTTAAGCTCGCAGGAGTATGCTGCACTTGATGTCAATGTTCATAGAGCTGTAGACGAGGTGTGGTTCTTATATAAAAACCGTCCTAATTCATCTTTTACAAGGGTTGAAGTTTATGAGTCTATGACTGTGCCTATGGAGAACCTCCAAAAGCGTGTCAGACTCTCCCGGGCTAAAGGTGAAATGTATCAGCTCGATTGGGATATATGCGGTCAACTTACCCGCAAGTTCTGCTTTTATCGTCCACCTTATTACGATTTGTTCAGTACTGACTTTTTCTATCGTGAGTTTAAACCTGATGATAAGTCTGTATTGTGGTCTGATGAGGATTTAGCGCAGTTAGGTTAAGCGCACCGGCGCCTGCGTAAGCAGCCGGGCGCGTGCCGTGACTGTTAATTTTTTGATTTTGCGGCGAAAGCCGCGTAGCCCCCGGGTACTAACAGGGGGGCAGAGATTACACTTTTATATTTTATGGAAAATTATGAGCAAAACAGAGATAATAAAATACTCTTTGACTGGTTTGCTTTCACTGTCCATGATTTAAGTCTTGATGAAGTGTTTAATCTTTTAGGTTTTTCTAATTTAATATCTGATTTTATTACCATGTCCGGGTCAAATGGATATAAAGATAGATATTACTTTGATTCTATTTCTATTCATTACAACGGACACCCGGGACAAGGTATCCATGTCAATATGTCCGGTCAAGGTTGTCGTGCTTTTGAAACATATTCAGACTATGGCGATTGGATTGAATTGTTTTACAGAATATCTCAAGTAAAATATAAGATATGCAGACTTGATGTAGCTTATGATGATTTTAAATCTTTTTTGCCTATAAATGATATAGCTGAAGCTCTCAAGTGTAACGATTGGACTTCTCCGGCTTCTGTTCGTTGGTATGAAGCTGTGTGGTCTTATTCCGGTATTTCTGCTTATGTAGGTAGTCCCGGTTCTCGTCTTCGTATTCGTTTTTACGATAAAGCTGCAGAACAAAAAGTTGATTATCAATGGGTTAGATGTGAAATACAGCTTAGAGATGAACAAGCTACAGATTTTTTAGCTCATTATATAAAGAAACCTGATGACTTGTCCTATATCTATTTTGCTGTATTAAATAGGTATGTCAGATTTATTGACCGTAATATATCTAATGTTTCAAGGTCTAAGGTCAAACAGTGGTGGTCTGATTTTATCGAAACAGAGGATACTATTAAGCTTTGGAGTCCCGGTGTAACATATAACATAGGCAGACTTAAAGATAATGTTATATCAAGGTGGGGCAATGCAATACAATCATATATTTCTGTTTTTGGAATTGCTGATTTAATGCAGCAGCTCGATGAGGTAAGACCTTTACATAAATTACCGATACATTACAAGACAATAGTTAAGGATTATGCTGAAGCTTATTCAGCAGCTCATAGTTTGAAAGAAACAACGCTCCCGGACGGAACTGTTATAGAAGAGGTCAGAGAACTACCTAAAAGGTTATCAAATGCACTTGATAAAATTCAATTTTCAATGGAGGATTAAATATATGACTTTTTTAATTATTTTACTTTTTATAAATACAATAGTAAGCTTCATCGGTGCTATTAACTATTTTCGCAAACAACACAGCTTGTCGCTCTTATCTGTATCATCTTGTATCAATGTGGCACTTTACATCATCTTATTTATCGTGGCTTAAGGAGTAAATTTTATGCGAAAGAACGAGGGAATCAGTTTAATATCATATTTGTATCATACAGAATCTCGGCTTAATTCAGTTATTGAAAGTACAGAATATAGGTTTGTCAGAAGAGAACTTGACGAGGTAGACTTATTGGAAGAGATAATAGCTAAATCAAATTACAAATTCTTCTTGCAAATGGAACACGATATACTTAAAATACTTAAATTCGCTGTAGATGATAGTGATTCTAAAAATTAACACAATTTCGCAAAATTAATATTTTGCGTAATGTAGGGAAGCTTGAAAATAAATAGTGCACAGTATGTCGCTGTGCGCTATTTTTCTGCAATTATGCTGTTTTATCCACATTTTCTATCCAATGGTAAGTAACGAATTAATAGAAAAAATATAAAATTAAAATTATAACGAAAATAAGTGCAACTAAAAAAGAAATGTATCAAATTTATTTTAGTATTTCAGTAACATATGTTTGATAAATGATTCAAAGCCGATAATGAAATATCAATTTTTGTCATTATTCATATTATATTAATCTTTGACATTTACATCGCTATTGATAACATATTGAACATTATCAAATTATCATTGATATGTTGCCTGTTATTTGGTATAATTGATTTGTTCAAAAAAGTTTTGCGAAATAGGAAGTTTATTGTTATGCGCAGAGAAGATATTAATGCTTTGCCGAAATTGGTACAGCAATATTTAGTTTACATTGAAGCTATAAAGGAGCACAGCGAATTGTCTGTATTAGAATATGCCGGCGATTTGCGTACTTTTTTCAGATATTTGGTCAAAGAAAAAGGTTTGTCCCCTGCTGATGTTTCGTACGAAGACACGGACATTAGCAAAATCGACCTTGATTTTATAAGAAGCATCACTTTGAACGATGCTTATCAATTTTTGATTTATTGTAAAAATGAAAGAAGAAACAATGAGGCTACAAGAGCACGCCGTGTTGTTTCAATCCGCAGATTTTTCACTTATTTAACAGACAATCTGGGTCTGCTCGAAACAAATCCGATGAAAAATCTCGATACTCCTAAAATAAAAAAATCGTTGCCTAAGTACCTAACCCTTGATGAAGCTCAACGACTTTTATCTGTAATCGACGGAAAATTTAAGGAGCGCGATTTTGCAATTATAACACTGTTTTTGAACTGCGGAATGCGACTTGCTGAGCTTGTCTCAATTGATTATAACGATATTCGCTCAGACAACACGCTCACAATTACCGGTAAAGGCAATAAGGAGCGCACGGTTTATTTAAACAATGCGTGTATCGACGCGATTGCCGCCTATATGAAAGTTCGACCGAACGAGAATGTTAAGGACAGAGCGCTGTTTTTAAGTGCACGAAACCAACGAATCAGCCCGAGAATGGTTGAAATTATGGTAAATAAAAATCTTGAAAAGGCAGGACTTGGCGGAAGAGGCTTATCAGTTCACAAACTCAGACACACCGCGGCAACGCTTATGTATCAACACGGCAATGTTGATGTGCTGTTGCTCAAAGAGATATTAGGTCACGAAAACCTTGGAACAACAGAGATTTATACCCATATCACAAAAGAACAAACACGAAAAGCCATTGAATCCAACCCGTTGGCTGATAACAAGCCTAAATTTTAATTATCGTCACGAGTGATGATGTAATCAACGAATTCAGTGCCGAAATCGCAACAATTACAACGATATAAATAACAAAATCTTTCAGATACAGTTTAAGATTAAATTCTTCTGTATCTGATTTTTTTGTTGTTGAATTATAAATCTGCCGACTCATCAGCGAACTGCTTTTAATTGTATATATTATCGTTTCGGAGAAAACACAACTTTGCGGAATTACAAGAAGCGCACAGTATGTTATCCCATTTGCGGAATACGATGTATATAAATAGGATATTTTAAGTGCAACGGCAAAACCGATTAACAGCGGAATACAATTAATAAACCGAAATCCGAACAAAGATACGCCGAAAATCGCCACAAAAATAAAAACGACTATATATACTGTCACCGTGCTGAAAAACATTTTTTTAAAATCAGAAGTAATCGGATTGACTGCCTTTGAAATAAGTTCTGCCGCACTGTCATTTAATTGGCTGTAAATCAATGCACCGAGCAATAAACCGGCAATGTAAAAAATGATTGAATATATAAAGCTTTTGTTATCGTTAAAAAATGAGTCAAAATCAAAATTCTTTTTGCCGACATCTTTTATTTCCACTTGCTCACCTTAATTTTCTTGCTTTTACGAACAGTTAATTCACCTATCAGCATTCCGAACAATATAATTAACACTGTTTTAATAACAAAAAACAAAACATAATTGCTATTGAAAATGAGATTGACGAGGCTGTAAAAGACAAGCGGCATTTCCGCAATCAAACCGAGCAGAATGCCGTTGTTTTTAAATCCGTTGACGGACACAAACGAAATTACGCTTGCGCACAAAACACAAATGGCAACAGAAATGTATTTTGACAGCTCCAAATCCAAATCAAGCACAAAAACTATTTTGCCGGCTATATATGAAAATAATAAGATTGAAATCACAGACGATACAATCACCTTGACGCAGAATTTCAAAATCAAGTTGTCGGCATTGTTTGTTGATAATTTTTTCATAAAAAACTCCCCCGATATATCCAATAAATAGATATTCGAGGGAGTAAAAATATATTACATTATTTTTCGATTTTTCTTTCAGCTTCTTTAGCTGTATCGGAAATTTCCTTATCGGTTTTCTTTCCTTTTGCAGCTTTTTTCTGCTTTGCAGCTTCTCTTGCCGCTTCAACTTCTTTCTTGTGCTGCTCTGTCTTTGTTACATTAGTATTTACAGCCCAGCGTTGAATTTTCATCTTCGTTCTGTCAGCGCCTGTTTCAATAACAAGGTCTTGTTCTCTGATTGTAACAACCTTGCCGACAATTCCGCCGATAGTAATAATTTCGTCACCGATTTCGAGAGAAGAACGCATCTCCTGCTCTTCCTTTTGACGCTTCTTCTGCGGTCTGATCATCATAAAGTACATAATAACGATAAGAACAACCATCATAATGATTCCTGATGTTGATGATGCCGTTCCGCCGTTAGCCGTTGAACTCATAAGTGTAATAAAATTCATTTATTTTTTCCTCCGTAATAAAATGCAATTGTAATTATATATTATTATACATAATTATGCAAGTTATTTTTTAATTCTTGTATCAAGTTTTACACAATATTCATTTTTGTAATCATCAAACGAGCCGTTTTCAATATTATCCCTGATTTCCTGCATAAGATTATTGTAGAAATACAGGTTATGAATTACAGCAAGACGCATACCGAGCATCTCGTTTGCTTTGAGCAAGTGTCTAACATATGCGCGCGAGTAATTTCTGCATGTCGGACAATTGCATTTTGAATCAATAGGCTTTGTATCAAGCTGATATGCGGCGTTATTGATATTGATAATGCCCTCTTTCGTAAAAAGCTGGCCGTGGCGCGCATTTCTTGCCGGCATAACGCAGTCAAAAAGGTCAACTCCCCTGCTGACACCTTCCAAAATATTACCCGGTGTGCCGACACCCATCAAATATCTCGGTTTATTTTTAGGCGCATAAGGCTCGACAGCCGAAATGATACGATACATATCTTCTTTCGGCTCGCCTACGGCAAGTCCGCCGATAGCGTATCCGTCAAGGTCCATTTTGGCAATTTCTTTCATATGCTCAATTCGCAAATCGTCAAATGTGCATCCCTGATTTATACCGAAAAGCAGTTGGTTTCTGTTGATTGTCGATTCAAGTGAATTAAGGCGTTCTATTTCTGCCTTGCAACGCTCGAGCCAGCGCAATGTGCGCAAGCAAGCCTCTTTGGCGTATTGAAGTTTTGCGGGGTTTTCAACACATTCGTCAAAAGCCATGGCAATTGTTGAGCCTAAATTCGATTGAATTTGCATACTCTCTTCGGGACCCATAAAAATTTTTCTGCCGTCGATATGAGAGTTAAATGTAACTCCATCCTCTTGAATTTTGTTAAGCTTTGCGAGTGAAAACACCTGAAATCCGCCGGAATCGGTCAAAATAGGTCTGTCCCAATTGGTGAATTTATGCAATCCGCCAAGTTGACGGATTATAGTATCGCCCGATGTTGTTCTGTCGCCCGGCCTAACATGCAGGTGGTAGGTATTGCAAAGCATAACCTGTGCGCCGACTTCTTTTAAATCGACTGTTGAAAGTCCGCCTTTGATGGCGGCAACGGTTGCCACATTCATAAAAGCAGGGGTCTGCACCGTGCCGTGAACGGTTTCAAACACTGCGCGTCTTGCGTGACCCTCTTCTTTTAAAACAGTAAACTTCATACTTACTCCTCATATAATAAAATAGTGTTATTGGATAAACATAGCGTCGCCGAAAGAGAAAAATCTGTATTTTTCCTTAACTGCGATATTGTAAGCATTCATAATATTGTTATAACCGGCAAGTGCCGAAACAAGCATAATTAGGGTACTTTCCGGCAGATGAAAATTAGTAATCAAAGCGTCAATGCATTTGAATTTATAACCCGGATAAATAAAAATGCTTGTGTTGTCTTCATCCTCGCATATGCATCCGTTTTTTGTTGCAACAGACTCCAATGTTCTTGTACTTGTTGTGCCGACACTTATTACTCTGCCGCCTTTTTTCTTTGTTTCATTGATTAAGTCGGCGGTTTCTTTTGATATATGATAGTGCTCGCTGTGCATTTTGTGTTTTGTTACATCTTCAACCTTAACAGGTCTGAATGTGCCGAGACCCACATGAAGCGTTACATAACCGATTTTAACACCTTTTTCTTTGATTCGATTTAAAAGTTCATTGGTAAAGTGTAATCCTGCCGTGGGGGCTGCCGCAGAGCCTAATTCGCGCGAATAAACTGTTTGATAGCGTTCGCCATCCTTGAGTTCCTCGGTAATGTACGGCGGCAGTGGCATTTTTCCGATTTTATCGAGAATATTATATATTTTCTTTGAGTCACAGTCAAAATGAATAATTCTGTTTCCGTCATCGGTCACATCAATTACCTCACATTTAACGATGCCCTCGCCAAACACAAATTTTGTGCCGATTTTCGCACGCTTACCGGGTTTGCAAAGACACTCCCAGACATTGTTTTCACGCTGATTGAGAAGCAAAAATTCAACAACCGCACCGGTTTCTTCCTTTACACCGTAGATACGCGCAGGAATAACCCTTGTGTCGTTTAAAATAAGGCAATCACCGGGGTTGAGATAATCTATAATATCCCTGAAAATTTTGTGTTCAATGCTGCCGTCGGATTTGTTCAAAATCATCAATCTTGACGAATCGCGAGGCTCTAAAGGCGTTTGAGCAATAAGCTCTTGTGGAAGTTCATAGAAAAAATCAGAAGTTTGCATTAATATTCTCCAAATAATTGATTGACATTAATATATAAGTAGTGATATTATATATATAAATTTTGATTTGCAATAACTGCGCATTGCGATATTGCGTGTATATTATATTGCAAAATTAAATATAAAACAAGTCCAAGGAGAAAAATTATGAAAAAATATAATGTCGGAATTGTCGGCGCTACCGGTATGGTAGGTCAGCGCTTCATGACCTTACTTGAAAACCATCCGTGGTTTAATGTTGTTGTTCTTGCCGCATCATCAAGATCTGCAGGCAAAACATATGAGGAAGCCATCGGCAACAAATGGTGTATGGATGTTGAACTTCCCGAGAAATATAAAAATATGATTATTAAAGACGCAACAAATGATATTGATGAAATCACATCCATGGTTGATTTTGTATTTTGCGCAGTAAATATGAAGAAAGACGAAATCAAGGCTCTTGAGGAAGAATATGCAAAGCACGAGTGCCCTGTTGTTTCAAACAACTCCGCGCACCGCTTTACTCCGGATGTTCCTATGGTTGTACCGGAATTGAATGCCGAGCACATCAACATTATCCCCGACCAGAGAAAAAGACTCGGAACAAAGAGAGGCTTTATCGCAGTTAAATCAAATTGTTCACTTCAGTCATATGTACCTGCCCTCTTCCCTCTTCATGATAAATTCGGTGTAAAGGATGTTCTTGTTTGCACATATCAGGCAATAAGCGGTGCGGGTAAAACATTTG
>OLHA01000671.1_pt1 | contig 19674 bp, 16 predicted proteins | sample 1605961 | NCBI WGS metagenome assembly OLHA01 (sample SAMN03283288) | human gut metagenome | biome: human-associated habitat; material: feces | host: Homo sapiens | place: Peru | collected 2012
ACAAAGGTTCGTAGCCGACAGGCAGTCAAGCTGCCTGCGGTACAACCAGTTGTTATGTGGACGCCCGCACTGGGGCGCAAGGAGTAAAAAAAATGATAAAAAAAGTATTGAGTCTATTATTTATTACATTTTCTATAATATCTGTTTTATCGGCGAAATCCGTCACAGATTTTTTTATAGCTGAAGAAACTGCAATTGATTATTTTCCAACAAGTAACTATGTCTGCATAAATGAATATAACTTATTTTATACAGAGAAAAACTCTTCAATTGAAAAAGATATTGAAAGCATTAAAGATCTGATTAAATCTGCAAAATATTCTGAAGAAAAATTTGGAATAAACGATTTTTATGCAGTAGAAGAATCTCTTTCCAATGAGGGTAAGTATGCGAGAGGGAAATATGATTTAATTACATCAGAAAATACATCATTCAAGATGATAGAAGATATTTTTTCAAAAGTCCTAAAAAGAAATGTTACTGTATCTACTGATGGAACTTATATTAATGTCATCTTTGATGGAACAGGAATTAAAGTCCGTAAATGGGATGCAGAAAAAGCATATGCAAATGGAAATGAAATTATTTTACAATGGCCAAATCATTTATCACGCATGGAGCTTGTTTTTGCATCTGATATAGAAAACTCCCAATCGATATTAAAATATGTAAATACAACAATACAGAGTCCTGAAAAAACAGAGGAAGAGATTGATTATCTGCGAAATGCCCTTCCAGAATTAACAGGTTTAGAAAAGGAACTTCAGGATAATTGTGATATTGTCAGATTAAAGCATTTAAAATATTATGCAGAATTAATTGAAGAGTACAAAGTAAAAACAGGCCATTATCCATTTCAAGAAAAATCTCAAATTCAAATTTATGCTTTGATTTATAACAAGCAGCAAAAAGAATATGCCACTGATACAAATCCAAATAAACATAAATTGATATCTCCAAAAGATTTTTTTACGGAATTAGAAAAAGGATTAGGCAGAAAAATCGACCAGATGTATGATCCTCAGTATGCACCAACTTGTCGTCCGATTTTTTATATGTATATGATTCAAGGTGATACTTATTATTTTGCCATACACCTTTCAAAATACTATCCATTTTCAAAAAGAGTAGATAAAAATTATTATAAAGTAGAAGTTTCCAATAAAAGTGATCCTTCGTATAAATTTTATACAATAAAAGAGTTATCAGAAAATACAAAATATATTGAAGCAGTTTCCATTCCTCTTAACAAAGAAGGATATTTTCTTGAAAGAGAGAAAAAACATAAGGATGAATATTAATCACATAACAAAGCTTCAAAGCCGACAAACCGGTCAAGCCGGTTTGCGGTTTAAGCAATTGTTATGTGGACGCCCGCACTGGGGCGCTTGGAAGGAAATAATTGAAAAATGTATGCTGATACAATTGCTTTATGTATTTATGGGAAAGAATATATTAGTAATAATTTAAATATAGATTCTTTATTCCAAAAAAATACATGTTTTTCAAAAATTAATAAAATTATTTTTTCACATGATGAAATAAACTGTTTTGGCAATAAGGAAGAAATAATTGATTTTTCTAATATAAATAAATTTCTTTTAGATTTAAAAGAAAGAAACGTAACCATAGAATTAAACTATGATAGAAAAATAGGATTTGTTATTAGTTGTAAATTCCTAGAATCCAGAGAAAATTGGATTCCAAAAGTAGAACATAATTTTTTCTTTCCCACTAAACCTTATGATATATATTATAAAAGAATTAACGATATAGAATGTATTCAAATTGATTATTGTAATTCAGAAAAAAATTAGAAGTTTTACTAAAAAAAATTTACATTTTCTTAAAGAAAAATAAGTTTAAGGAACAAGCAAAAAAAATAAAAGAAAAATCAATAGATATTCTAAATCATAATACAGAAATTTCATATTATTATCCTGACATTATTCCAAATAGCAAAAATATAAAATTTAAAAAATTATTACAATCATGTTTTGAGGCAGAATTATTTTTAGGTTTTAATGCACATTGCGATGATTTATATTACAAAAATTTAAGCGAGGAAAGTAATTCTTTAGCTACAGAACTTTCGGATATAATCATTGAAAATATTTTATATTGTGTAAATAATATCACATAACAAAGCTTCAAAGCCGACAGCGGGTCGAGCCCTCTGCGGTACAACCAGTTGTTATGTGGACGTCCGCACTGGGGCGCTTTTGGGGAAAATGGAGGAAACTATGGCAAAACAAGGAAAATCTCGTCCAGCAGGGAAAAATCATGCTGCTGATATCAAAAATGCAAATAAAGGTTCTTATGGTACAAATATTACCTATGATAAGAATCAGGAAAATCGCGGGAAACAATTAAATCCAAATCAGCGAAAAGAAAAATAAATATTCTAAATTGAACAGAGAGACATAATGACTGACAAAATCTTAGGTAAATATAAAGTTCTTAAAGAAGAATCTTCATCACTTAAAATCGGAAATTATAACGATTGTGATTATCGAATAGAAATCGTTTCAAAAACACCACAAAGTGGTCAGTATTCTGAAATTGCCAAAAATATCAATTCTGTTTCTCATAAAAATATCAGCAATTTGAAAATTGAAGAAGATAATTCAAATTTCTATTTTGTTGATAAAAATTTTGGAGAAGGATATTCAACTCTGAAAGCCGAATGGTTTGGATCAAATTATATTTCCCTTATCAGATGCTATCTTCAGATTATTGATGCAGTAGATTATATTCATCAAAAAGGATTTTATCACGGAAACATTAATCCAAAGAACATTATCGTAGATAGAAACGACAATGCATATTTGCTTGATTTTGGTAGGTGTTATATCTACGCAATTTTAAATAATGAACCAAACAAACAGTTTTATGCACCTGAACAAATCTCACAGAATGAATGTTTCAAAGAAAGCGATATATATTCTCTCGGACTCTGTATGCTCAATCTTTTGATTGAATCCCGGTTTGATTCTTTTGCATTCTTGAATGAATACAAAGATTTTAATTCTTTAGATCAGATTTATGGTAAAATTGCTAAAGAAGAAGAAAAACTTGATAGTATGAATGCAAGTCTTCTTCTACTTATAAAAAAGATGCTTAAACCCATTCCTTCGGAACGCGAGAAGCTGATTGAAGTACGAAAAGAATTAAACAGCTTATTAACTCAAATTCTACCATATAAAACTTTTGCTATTTGTATTTCAGATAAAGTTCTGGAAAATTATCGTGAAAATCACGACTGTGAACGATATACAGAAAAATCAGATATTCAAAGTAGAATTGATGGCTTTCGTGCATACTGGGAATTTGGAAAAGACAAAAACGACCGTGAGGAAATTAAAATAGCCATAGGAAATCTTGTATTTTGTTGCTCTGGAGATGCTTATGACCGTAACTTAAACTTGAAAGATTATTTCTTTTGTTTTCACCTAATTGAATCTCCAAATGTTATTGAACGTCAACAACGGTTTGGGCTTCCAACTGATGATAAATTCGTTATAAAGGGACAAGTTGATTCAACATGCGGTTGTGATAATGCTGGTATGGCAATAAGAGAATTACAGAAAAAGTTTTTACAAAAGAAACTAGAAGATGCGCGTTACGAAACTGATAAAAAAAGCATTGCCTCCGAAAAAGAACTTCTTGAAGCAGAAAAAAAGACTATAGAAGAAAAGAAAAATACACGTAAAGTAATTCTGCGTGAAATTGACAGAGGAAAAGATACCCTTAAATTCGAATTTATCAATGAGAATTATGAAGAAGATGAAAATAATGAAACAGAAACAAAACAAATTAAAACACAGATTGATAAAGATTTCAAAACTAATCAGGCTGTAATTTTGCAAGCTTCAAAAGACAGTGATAAAGAACTTAGTGGTACAGTTCTTTCTTCAAAGGCAGGAGAAACAGTTACCGTTCAATTTAAAAAATATATTGTCATAAAAAATGAGCCTAAAAACTCAAAAAACAAACTTCCAGACGAAACGAATTCAGAGCAAGATAATAAAGCTCCTAGAGTTCTCCTGAAAAAAGGTGAAGAATATTATTTGAGCTATGACTATCAGGTTGAAGAAATTATCTGGAACAAACGAAATCGTGCTCTGGAAGAATTACAAAATGGCAATACTCAGATTCCGAATTTTTTAAGGAAAATAAACCGACCGCAGGAATTTATCAAAAATGATTTGATAGATGTAGAAAAGTTCTTTAACGATGAACTTGATGCAAACCAAAAAGAAGCTGTTGTGAAAAGCCTTTCTTTGAATAATGGATGTGAAGTCTTGGTTTTGCAGGGGCCTCCTGGAACTGGAAAAACTACGACAATAACAGAAATTGTAACTCAGATTTTAAAGACTCGCCCAAATGAAAAAGTTTTGATTGCGTCTCAGAGTAATCAGGCCGTTGATAATGTACTTGAAAAAATATGTAAGATAGAAGACAAAATTCTTCGAATTGGGAACGATCCAAAAAAGATGAGCAAGATTGCCCAAAATTATACACCAGACAAAGTTCTCAATAAAATAATAAAAGAGAATATTCAGCGTATTGATAATCATCATGTCTCAAATAAAAATTCTGAGATTCAAAAGCAAATGCAAAATTTACAAAAAGATTTCAGGGAAAAGTTGCAGCATATAACTTCAAAAATGGGGAACTCTGGTGTATCAACAGAAAAGAACAAAGAAGCTGATTTAGCAACTCTTTTTACACGAAACATTCGTCTCATTTTCGGAACCCTGCTTGGTATTTCATCCTGTAAAAATTTCAGAGAAATGTATTTTGATACAATCATTGTTGATGAAGCTGGCCGCGCTACATTGAGTGAATTACTTGTTCCTTGTATAAAAGCAAAAAAACTGATTTTAGTCGGCGACCATAAACAGCTTGCACCTGTTATCGATGATGATGTATTGGAAAAAATTGATGATAAGAATGAAGCCAAAACTTCATTCTTTCAGAGGCTTTTTGAAAGAGTTGAATATGTCGAACGAGAGGAAATGGATGCTCATATAGAAAACCCTGGAAGAAAAAATCTAATTCATACTCTTGAATATAATTACCGTTCAGAACGAAGAATTTGCGATTTGTACAGTAATGCATTTTATGACGGAAAACTCAAAACAACAGATGAACTCAATGCTAAAAAGAAGCATTCTCTTCCATTTAATTCAAGTGTTATCTGGTACGATACAGAAAAACTTCAAGACAAAGAAGATCAGCAAAAAGGTACTGGAAAAATTAATAATTGCAATGCCCGCATAATTGAAAGAGTTTTGCATCAGCTTACAAACGAAATGAGCTCAAACAGTATCAATTATGATATAGGCATCATTACCCCGTATAAAGCCCAAATGGAGTTGCTTCGCAGTAAACTTGCAATTAAAAAGAATTTTGATGGTTATAAAATTGATATTGGTACCGTAGACAGTTTTCAAGGAAGTGATAGGGATATTATTATTTATGACTGTGTTCGTTCCGGAAAATTGAAGCAAAAAGCAAAAATTGATTTTATTGCAGAAGAAAAACGTCTAAATGTATCTCTTTCAAGGGCGAAATTACTATTGATAATTGTCGGTGATATGGATTTCTTGTATCAGGCACAAGTATCTGACAAAAATAATCCGTTTAAGAACATTATCGAATACATTTCACAGAACAAGAGTGCATATACAATAATCGAGGAAAAATCAAATGTCAGAAAAGCAAAATAAACAAAAACAGATAGAAAAGCCAGATTTAGAATTACTCACTCATAAATACAGTGATTATTATCCTGAATTTTATATGTACGATGTGCGTGAAATCGATTATCCAGCGTATAGAACAAAAGTCTTATATGAATATACAAAGTCTCAAGAGATTCATCCCATCATTATAGCAGTTTTAAAAACAATTCAATTTTTAGAAGGAATTCATGAAATTGATATTTATTCAGAATTAAATAATATTACACAACTTGATAAAGAAATTCTGGATAGTATTCTCGCAGAGATAACTACAAAAGGTTATCTGAAACAGAACGAATTAAAGCTGTCTACAAACGGAAAAGAAATTCTTGAAAAGGAAAATGAACTGATTACAGAAAAAGATTCTGCGTATATAAATTTTGATGGTATTTTTGGAACTGCTTTAGTTGATAGCGGTAAAATTAATCCAAATGATAAGAAACCAAGAGAAGGTTCTGTAGAGTTTAAGCCTTATGTAAAATCACGTCCAAGAATTGAATGTTTGGATGAAGAATTTTCAGATAATAAGACATTACGCCAGGTTTTGATTGAAACTCTTCAGGACAAAGAAAAAGACATAACAAACATTCTTGATGTTGCGCCAAACAAGTTTTTTTATAAATATATCTGCTTGTTTTACAAGGATGCTGAAGAAAATGAAAAGTTTTTAGCTTTGAATCATAATTATGAAATAGATACAGATGCAACCGAATTATTTGACAGACTTATGGCAGAACAAAAGTTTACAAGCGAAAATGTTTCATTGAATTGTAAATCTTTACTTGATGAGAGTGCTAAAAGATTTGAAGAAGCAACACCTGAAGTTATTGAAGAGAAACTAAAACCTGTCGAACAAGTTGATATTTCTAATGGAAAGACAATTGAAGTAGATGAACATAAAAAATACTTTATTCATGTTCTTGAAAATGCAAAATCTCATATTTTTATCCAATCTCCGTGGATTAATTGGCGAACGCTCCAGATTTATAAAGACTATATCAAAAACGCTATTAAAAATGGTGTAAAAGTTTCAATAAAATATGGAATGAAGCCTAGAAACCGTTTTGATAAAGCAGGAATTGATAATGACTCTAAAAGTTTCTTTGGAAACTTAGATAAAAATTATTTTAAACTCATAAATACAGATGACCATTCTAAAATTCTGATTTGTGATGATACTTTTATGATTATGGGTAGTTTTAACTGGCTGAGTTTTGGCGGTGGAAATGAAAAAGATGCACGAGGAGAAACTTCTTCCATAAATATGAATAAAGCAGAGATAAAAAAACAAATAGAGAAATTTAAATAAATATCTATACAAGATCTAAAATTATAAATTGAAGAAGTTACTGTAAGTAGGAATGTATTTTTGAATAGTGAAATGATAGGTTATAAATATCGCCTAACAAGAAGTTCAAAGCCGACAAACCGGTCAAGCCGGTTTGCGGTTTAACTCATTGTTATACGGACGCCCACACTGGGGCGCTTTTGGAGGAAAATTATGGGGTTCCGATATAGAAAAAGTATAAACTTAGGTGGTGGATTTCGAATCAATATTAGTAAATCTGGAATCGGTTATAGTTGGGGAGTAAAAGGCTATCGAATAACAAAAACTGCTAGAGGAACAGTTAGAAGAACTACATCAATTCCAGGAAGCGGAATTTCCTTCACAGAAGAAACAGGAAAAAATAAACTTAACCATCAACAACAATATACACCAGCAATAGATAATAATCATTATGATACACAAAATATTGAGAATACTGTTACAAATGAATTTGTTTCAGAGGGATTAGAAGATATCTTAAAATCAGCACATGTATCTATGGTTTTAAATAAACTTTCAACCATTCTATTTTGGCTTGCTTTGCTTCTTGTTTTTTTGAAACCTATTTATGCAATATCATCTCTCGTTTTCATATTAATGAAAATCCTTGTAAAAACACTTGGCCGAGTTAGATTAGATTATGTAATAGACGAGGATCAAAAAGAAGTTGTAGAAAACAGAATTAATGAAATGCTAAAGCTAACTGAATGTAATAAAGTTTGGAGACTAATGCAATCAAGTAAAGTTATTGATAAAAAATACTCATCAGGAGCATCCACCACTGTAGTTCGAGTTTTGTGTCAAATGTCCTCTAAAACGCCATTTCCCTTTAAATCAACAGTCAAAGCCGCTGTTTTTAAATCTGGTAAAGAAACACTAATTTTTCTACCTGATAAACTATTTCTAATTCAGAAAAATAAAATCGGAGCATTAAACTATTCTGACATATCCAGCGAAGTAAGAACGACAAGGTTTGTTGAATCAGAATCTGTTCCTAAAGATTTAATAGTTGTTGGGAGTACATGGAAGTACGTAAATAAATCCGGTGGACCTGATAGACGTTTTTCAGATAACAGGCAGATTCCAATCTGTGAGTATGACGAAATTGAATTAACTTCAAATACGGGATTAAACACGCTCTTAATGTATTCAAACCCTAATTATTCACCGAAAACAATGTTTTAGTTATAGAATCTCATATGAATATGGAAAAATGATAATAAGAAAAGGATTTCTAGATGGTTTACAAGAACATAAAGAAACGAACTTTTGAAATAATACAAGCAAGTACAGAACATGATCTTGCAAGTAAAATTTTTGATATTTGTTTGATAGTTTTAGTAAATCAAAAAGAATCTGAATCTTGCCTTGAAAATCTTACAAAATGGGCAAATCAGAATTCATATAAAAATGTTTCTGCTGGCGGAAGTCTTGGAGAATGGGTATATCGGACAAGAAAAAATATTTTCAAATATGAATATCCAGAAGGATTTGAAAAGCCTGACGGAACAAAACCTGATATTATAATGTCGCTTTCGCCAAATGCAGCACAGGACAAAACAAGATGGCGTATTCCTGCGGAATTTCCTTGCTGCCCAACTGAACTAACTGAAACTCCGTTGCAGGATTATTTTGAAAGTCTAAAGCAGGGAAAAATATTCAGCAAAACCAAGCAGTATTCTTCTTCCGTATTAGAAACTGCATTGCATGAAGATATGATAATTGTAAAAGGAGAAAGTCGCGAAATAAATGCGATAAAGCCGTGGAGTCTCTGTACGATTACTTTTGAGAACAATCTTTTTGTTCACAGAGTTTATATGACCTGCTTTAGAAAAGAAAGTGCGGACAAGTTTTTTCTTGTTCTTCAAGGTCGAGAAAATGAATGGACTGGTGGCACTGTTTTTGATGAGCTTTGCTGATATTTATGATATGATTGTTCAAGAAGTTTCTGACTATGAAAAAACTGATTTCACTTTTTACTTTGCTGTTTATTTGTTTTATATTATTTTCTTGTGCAAGTGGAACGGCTTTTGTTACTGGCAAAAAGAGACCTTATGTAAATCCTGACAGGATTTCTATATATACAGAGCCTCCAGAAGATTATGAAGTCATTGGAATTGTTTCTGCTTCTAGTGATTCAGGTTTTACAGATCAGGGCAGTTTAAACTATGCGATTGCGGAACTGAAAAAACAGGCTGGAAAAATTGGAGCCAATGGAATTATTCTGGAAAGCATTTCTAAATCAAATTCAGGAGGCTCATTTGTCGGCAATGTCTTTGTTGCTGATTCTGCACAGAATGTTACTGGAAAAGCAATTTATATTCTAAAATAAACTGTTTAGTTTTATTTTGACAATTCGCTGTACTGGTTGTATAATATTCGCACTTTATTAGAAGGAGTAAATATGAAATTATCAAGAAAATCAAAGGTCGTATTGGTTTTGCTTATGGTTGCGGCCTCTGCTTGTTTTGCTCAGAAATGGAAAAGTCTTGTAAAAGGCATTGAAGGAAGAGTGGGCGGAAAGAACAATTCACAGCAGACAACTGAATCAGCTGGAAAAGAAGATATGCCTAACTTGCCTGGTTTTAATACGAATGTTGACACAGGTCCACGCAATATAAAGAACTATAAATCAAAAAGACCAGCCAAAATTCCAAATGAGCCTTATCTTCAGGAAATGGCGAAAAAGAATGATAATGCAGAAAAGGCTCTAAAGAAAGAAGATTTTAAAAGAGCGTATGAGCTTTTTAATACACCTATTAAAGCTAAAGCCACAGAAAAAATATATGATGATTATGATGGCTACATGGCAATGATGGACTGGGAAAGAGATCTTTCAAGTTGGATTCATTCCTTTTATGAAGATCCAAATTATCAGGGAGAAAAATAATCTCATTTGGCTTTTTCATAAAAATCTAAAAATAAATGCCGTGCTGGAAAATGCGTTTAAATGCAAAATCCGGCACGGCTTTTTTTCTGTAAAAACTTTCACGGAAATAATATTCTATTCCAGCAGTCTTCCTGCCTTGTAGGATTCTTCAAGATAACTTGGGTTTTGATAGTAAAGGTCTGTGTTGAAGTTTGAAATTTGGTCGCTTATAAACGAATTGAACAGCTTGATTAAAGTTTCTTCTTCTGTTCCTGGAGCGGCAAGGTCTTCTATCATTATGCAGTAAAGTTTTCCTATGTCCTGAAATCCGGGCAACGTGTACTTGCAGTTTTTTACAGTTTCAAAGTCGCCATCTGGAATTTTGTAGTCCCTGATTATTTCATCGCTTACTTGCTCAAATGAAAGGCAATGATTTACAGGTGCGGCATAGAGCTGCTTGTGAACACCTTTTTTTCCAAGCGCATTGACAACAGTTCCGCGGCGGTTCTTTGTTTTTCTGGCAATAAATTCAATCAGCGCACAAACATAAAAAAAATCATTCCTCTGTTCTTCGGTCATATACAATCTCGCTTTTTTTGTAATTGTGCCTTTTATAAAATCGTTAACGTAATTCCAAACTGTGTCGTTTGCCATCGGTCCTTCTACAATATCGTAATTGTGAGTTTTTCCGCTTCGGCAATGGGCAATGAATTCAAGCCATTCATCATTCATTTCATCGAATTTTAAAATTGAAAGAGATTCATCGGCAGTATAATCAAAAAATTTATTACAGGCTTTTCATTGTTTCTGTTTGCCCAGCGAACGGCTTGCTTCCAGTTGTTTGTGCAATAAAATCCCCATGAAAAATCTTTTGTGTATAAACTTTTTCGGATTTCCGGAAACTGCACAATTTCTTTGCCTGCATGATATAATATGCTTTTATTCATTGCTAGATATTTTTCCTCGTTTTACTTTTTGGGTTGTGGTCATTTCGAGGGGCTGTTCTAGCATTGTGATTTTTGAGATGCGGGCGTAAGGCTGAAGCTCCTTGTTTACTTTTGAGATTATTTTTTCAATTTCTGATTTTACTGATTCGTCTAGCGGAGAAGCTTCTCTGTTTATATTCAGTCTTGCAAAAAGGTCGTCGCTGGCATAGACAAGGGCTTCGATTTGCTCGCTTTTTGTTGCTTTGTCTGCAATGTAGCCGCGCACTGTGATTTGTGCTATGTCTGTAAAAAGCTGGAATGCGTTTTCAATTTCTTCCGGATAAACGTTTTTGCCGCCTTCTGTAACAATCATGTTTTTTACGCGTCCTGCAAGAATAAGGTAGCCTTCGCTGTCTAGATTTCCAAGATCGCCGGTTTTAAAGAATCCGTCTGGAGTAAAAACTTTTGCGGTTTCTTCTTCCATGTTGTAGTAGCCTTTAAAAACCATCGGACCTTTTACCGCTACTTCTCCGATTCCATCCGCAGAAGGCTCAAGAATTTTCATTTCCATGTACGGAAAGAAATACTGACCGACACTTTCAATTTTAAAGCGGCTTATCGGGTTCAATGCGATAATCGGGCTTGTTTCTGTAAGTCCGTAGCCTTGCACAAAGTCGATACCCATTTCGTTGTAGATTTTGAACACGCTTGAAGCAAGAGGTCCGCCACCACAGATTGCAATTCTTAGCGACTGAATATTTGCTTGTTTTAGCACGCTTTTAAAAAGTGTCTTGCCGGGATTTACTTTGAAAACTTTTTTTATTATGTAGGAAATCCACATCATGGCATGGATTGCGCCGTTTACAAGCGGACCTTTCGCCTTGATTCCTTTCATTATTCCTGAGAGCAGCTTATTGAACAAAAGCGGAACGCCAAGCAGCATTGTGATTTGTCCTTCGCGAAGTTCTTTCATTAGCCGGGAAACAGCTATGCTTTTTCCGAATACGATTTCAGCTCCTACGGAAAGGCTTTCTATGAAAACCGCCTGCATTGTGTAAGCGTGATGAATCGGAAGGAGCGCGTAAAAAACATCAGTTGAAAAAATGTCCATGCGGGTCTGCGCGATATATGCATCGCTTACAAGATTTTTGTGGGTGAGCATTACGCCTTTTGGATTTCCTGTTGTTCCGCTTGTAAAAAGAATTGCCGCAAGATCATCTTCTTTTGCGCTTCGGAAATCATGTTCAATTGAATTGGGCTTTAAGCTGTAAACGTATTTTTCTGGAAACTTAGGGCTGAGCGAACAAACTTTGTATTCAGCATTTTGTGCGTCAAAGGTTGGAAACTTTTCTTCATCAACAAAAAAGAATTTTGGCTTGGCTGTGTTCAAAAGATTTTTGATTTCCTCTTCATGGAGAGCGTAATCTATAGGACAGATTGTAGCTCCGGCGGCAAGAGATGCGAGGAATACAAGTCCCCATTGTGGAGAGTTTTTTCCGCTTACTGCGATTCTGTCTCCTTTTTGAATTCCTTTTTCTGTAAGCCAGGAAGCAAGTTCCTTGACTTTTTGTTCTACCTGTGAATATGAAAGAGTGTTTTTTGAGCCGCCTTCGCCTTCAAAATCTGTAAAGCAAGGTGTTTCTGGAAATCGCTTTGTTGTTATAAAAAACATTTCGGGAACTGTTGGCCATTCTCCTGAAAAGTCGCTGTCTTTGTATTTGCTTAAAAAATCCCAAGGTGTCTTTGTGGTTGTCTGCATAGTCTATTCTCCAGAAAATAAGAGTAATTTATAATGATATATTCTATCACGAAATATGGTTTATTTAAAACAAAAAACGGCCGCAACCGTTTATTGGTCGCAGCCGCATTTCTAGCTTTAAAGTTTGGAATTGCTATTAGTACATTCCGCCCATTCCATCCATGCCCGCCTGTGGAGCAACTGGTGCTGGAGGTTCAGGAATATCTGTGATAGCGCATTCTGTTGTGAGCAGCATTCCAGCTACAGAAGCAGCATTCTGGAGAGCGCATCTTGTAACTTTTGCCGGGTCGATGATTCCAGCTTCCATCATGTTTACCCATTCGCCTGTAGCGGCATTGTAGCCAACACCTTTCTTTTCTGCCTTTGCCTTGTCAGCAATTACAGCTCCGTCTACACCTGCGTTTTCTGCAATCTGGCGAATAGGCTCTTCCAAGGCTCTCTTTATAATCTGGAAACCAACTTTTTCATCTCCAGTAAGATTTTCTTTTTCCGCATCAAGAACTTTGCTTGCTTCGATGAGTGCAAGTCCGCCGCCTGAAACAATTCCTTCTTCCAAGGCCGCTCTTGTTGCTGCGAGAGTATCTTCAACACGGAATTTCTTTTCCTTCATTTCTGTTTCTGTGATTGCACCGATGTTGATTACAGCTACACCGCCAGAAAGTTTTGCAAGGCGTTCCTTGAGTTTTTCCTTGTCGTAGTCAGAAGTTGACTTTTCAATCTGATTCTTGATTTCTGCAACACGGTCAGCGATTGCCTTTTTGTCTCCGGCTCCATCAACCAAAGTTGTGTTGTCCTTGTCGATTTTTACAGATTTAACCTGTCCAAGGTCTGCAAGTTCTGTTGATTCAAGCTTAAGACCAAGGTCTTTTGTGATTACTTTTCCGCCTGTGAGGATTGCGATGTCCTGAAGCATTTCCTTTCTTCTGTCGCCGAATCCTGGAGCTTTTACAGCGCAGCATTTGAGAGTTCCGCGGATTGAGTTTACAACCAAAGTTGCAAGAGCTTCACCGTCAAGGTCTTCAGAAATAATGATTAAAGGCTTTCCTGTCTGGGCAACTTTTTCAAGAACAGGAAGAAGATCTTTCATTGTGCTGATTTTTTCGTCATAAATAAGGACGTAAGCGTCGTTGTAGTTTACTTCCATGCGCTCGCGGTCATTTACAAAGTAAGAAGAAATATATCCACGGTCGAACTGCATTCCTTCTACAGTTTTTACAGTTGTATCCATGTTCTTGGATTCTTCAACTGTGATGACGCCGTCTTTTCCGACTTTTTCAATTGCGTCTGCAAGGATTTTACCAATTTCAGGGTCGTTGTTTGCAGAAATTGTGGCTACGTGAGTAATATCTTCGTTGCCTTTTACTGCGCGGCTGTTCTTTTTTACTTCTTCAACTGCGATTGCTGTCGCTTTGTCGATTCCGCGTTTGATTTCAATTGGTGTCATTCCTGCTGAAACTGCCTTGAGTCCTTCGCGTACAATTGCATAGGCAAGAACTGTTGCTGTTGTTGTTCCGTCTCCTGCTACATCGTTTGTCTTTGAGGAAACTTCGCGTACAAGCTGTGCTCCCATGTTTTCAAATGGATCTTTAAGCTCGATTTCTTTTGCAACTGAAACACCGTCTTTTGTGATTGTTGGTGCGCCGTATTTTTTGTCAAGCATAACCAAGCGTCCGCAAGGTCCTAATGTTACTTTTACTGCGCGGGCAATCTGCTCAACTCCGCTCAGCATTTTTTTGCGTGCATCTTCGCTGTAAACTAACTGTTTAGCCATGATTCTAACTCCTATTTTTATTGACTGTCTTGAAAAATCTAAAGACAGCTTAAAAATTTTATTTTATTGTAAATAAAGATACTAAAAATTATAAAAATCGACAATATTTTTTTTATTAAAACTTTTCTAATTTTGTTTATTTATCCTTATAATATAGAAGAAAGTTGGTATTTTTTAGAATAATTTATATTTTTTTTGTAAATCACTTGATATTTTTTATAATTGTATTATAATCATAATTGTAATAATTACAAATTATTAAATCGGGAATTGGACTGTCATTTTTGGCAATTGCATAAAAAAAAGCAATGGTCTATAATGCTTCCAGTTATTATAGTTGAATTTTTCAATGCAAAGAGGTTTTGAAATGAACATGAGAGCTGAATGGGAAGGTTTTAACCCAAAAGGTTTGTGGACAAGCGAAGTCAATGTTCGCGATTTTATTCAGGCTAACTATACTCAGTATAGCGGAGATGAGTCATTCTTGGCTGGACCTACAGCTGCCACAAGCAAGTTGTTCGATGAGCTCCAGAAGTTACAGAAAGCTGAGCATAATAAGAAATGTGTTGGTCTTGACGGAAAGGAAAGATCAGGCGTTCTTGATTTGGATACAGACGTTGTTACTAGCCTTACAGCTCATCAGGCTGGATATATTTGCCCGGAAGGAAAAGAACTTGAGCAGGTTGTAGGTCTTCAGACAGACAAGCCTCTTAAGAGAGCGTTTATGCCTTATGGCGGAATCAGAATGGCTGAGCAGTGTCTTGAAATGTACGGTTACAAGCCAAATCCTGAGCTCCACAGAGTTTTCACAGAATATCATAAAACTCACTCAGACGCTGTATTTGAAGTTTATACTCCAGAAATCAGAAAAGCCCGCAAGGCCCACATTCTTACCGGTTTGCCTGATACTTATGGTCGCGGACGCATTGTAGGAGACTACCGCCGTGTTGCTCTTTACGGTATTGATTATCTCATCCAGTGCAAGGAGCAGGACAAGGCTAACTGCGGAAACGGCACAATGACAGATGATGTTATCCGTCTCCGTGAAGAAATTTCTGAGCAAATTAAGGCTCTCAAGGGAATCAAGGCAATGGCTGCGATTTACGGATATGATATTTCAAATCCTGCAAAGAATGCAAAAGAAGCTTTCCAGTGGCTTTATTTTGGCTACCTTGCCGCAATCAAGACACAGAACGGTGCTGCAATGTCTGTAGGACGCATTTCTACATTCCTTGACTGCTACATTGAGCGCGACTTGAAGAAAGGAATCCTTACAGAAGAAAAAGCACAGGAACTTGTTGACCATATTGTTATGAAGTTCCGCATGGTTCGCTTTGCACGTATTGAATCTTACAACCAGCTTTTCTCTGGCGACCCGATTTGGGCTACATTGGAAGTTGCGGGTCTCGGTCAAGATGGACGTGACATGGTTACAAAGAACGACTACCGCTTCCTCCACACATTGGAGAACATGGGACCAAGCCCGGAGCCAAACATGACAGTTCTCTATTCAAAGAGACTTCCAGAAAACTTCCGCCGCTATGCCGCAAAGATTTCTATTGACACATCTTCAATTCAGTATGAAAACGACGATGTAATGCGCCCAATCTGGGGAGATGACTACTCAATCTGCTGTTGTGTTTCTGCAACTCAGACAGGAAAAGAAATGCAGTTCTTTGGTGCGCGCGCAAACCTTGCAAAAGCACTTCTTTATGCAATCAACGGCGGAAAAGACGAGCCTGCAGGTCTTACACCTGGAGTTCAGGTTGGTCCGGAATTCGCTCCAATCACTTCTGATTATCTTGATTATGATGAAGTTATGCGCAAGTACGATGCTATGCTTGAATGGCTTGCAAGTCTTTATGTAAATACATTGAACGCAATCCATTATATGCACGACAAGTACTACTATGAGGCTGCCGAGCTTTCTCTTGAAGACACAAATCTTAAGAGAACATTTGCAACTGGAATCGCAGGATTCAGCCACGTAGTTGACTCACTTTCTGCAATCAAGTATGCAAAGGTAAAAGTAATCCGTGATGAAAGCGGACTTGCAAAGGACTTTGAAATTGAAGGCGACTTCCCACGCTACGGACAGGATGATGACCGCGCGGACGAAATTGCAACATGGCTTCTTAAAACTTTCATGTCAAAGATTGAAAAGAACCACACATACCGCGATGCTGAGCCTACAACTTCTATTCTTACAATTACTTCAAACGTTGTATACGGAAAGGCAACAGGCGCACTTCCAGACGGACGCAAAGCCGGCGAGCCATTCTCTCCTGGAGCTAACCCTTCTTACGGAGCTGAAACAAAAGGTCTTATCAAGTCTTTGAACTCTGTTGCAAAAGTTCCTTACAAATATGCTTTGGACGGAATTTCAAATACACAGACAATCAACCCGAATGCTCTTGGACACGATGAGAATGAGCGCATTTCTAACCTTGTAAACGTTTTGGATGGATACTTTGATCAGGGAGCACACCACTTGAACGTTAACGTGTTTGGAGTTGAAAAACTCAAGGACTGTCAGGCTCATCCTGATAAGCCAGAATATGCAAACTTCACAGTTCGTGTTTCTGGTTATGCAGTTCGCTTTATCAACCTTACAAAGGAACAGCAGGACGATGTTATTGCCCGCACTTGCCACGCAAGCCTCTAATGCTGACTTTTAAGACTGTATAAAAACGGCCGCTTTTGGTTTTCCAAAGGCGGCTTTTTTGTTTTTGCTGAAATTTGAATGTAGAAAATTCCTTTTATTGAGAATTTTTACTGCTTTTTATTTTTTCTTCAAAAACATTTACCAGTTTTCAATCGCATTTCTTGGAACACGGACTTTTATATATGCTTTGCATGCTGAAGTGTCATAAAACTCATTTACTATTTCGTAAGGAAGTTGCGAGTTTGTTGCAGTGTCTGTATGCTGCGTAATATTTTTTATATGCTCACTTTTTTCATCTGACTGCGATGCCTGTGCAGAAGCAATTGTCTTTGAAGAAATTTCTAAAGACGAAATTGAAGAGAGCTCGCTTAATGCGTAAATTTTTGCAAGCTGAACGGCAGTTTCTTTGTCGCCCTTTTGTTTCGTTCCGCAGGCATAATAATAATCATTGTCTTTTTTTATTCCAAACTCATACCATTCGGGGATATTTTTATCTGGATAATATATTTCATATCCTGTTTTTGCAGGTTTCCAAAGCACTGACTGTGCGGTTTCTGTATGAGCTGAAATAGAATTTACAGTGGAGAATATATTCTGATTTTGGCTGCTTCCGTATCCACTGCCTGTTGTCGTTAAGGTTTTCAGGTCAAGTCCTCCTCCAGGTGAAAAAACACCTCTTGATTCAGATTCTATCGATGTGTTTGAACTTACCATTTGTCCCATGGAAATTTTTATTGTCTGGCTGTATCCGTTATAGAATGTTCCGTCGGCGTTTATAACTCCCGTGCCCCCTCCTTTGTAAACACCTTTTGCAACTTCTATTTCTATTTCGCTTCCCGATTTGTCTTTAAGCTTGTATTTTCCATCATAGAAACTGAATAGGGATTCCGCTCCTGTTCCGTGCCAAAGAAGAACGCAATGTTGTGTCAATAGATATGTTGTACTGTTTTCTTCAATTAGCATGCGGAAGTGCATTCTTCCGTCTTTTTCTGCATATCCATTTAGCGAAGGATTGTCTGGGCTTGATAGAGTCAAGTCGTCATTTACTTGTATGATAAAATTTAGTTCAGGTTCAAAGAACTGTGATTCCTTTACGAATACAGCTTGTCCATATCCTTTTCTGTCTATGTTTATGCTGTATTCTATTTCCGGCGAAATGAAGTCGTAGCTTTCCATTGTGCGCTCATAAGTATAGTAATATATTCCGTCCTTAAAAGAATGGTTTAAGGACTGCTCAAGATTATTTGGGATTGATGTGCATGAAACAAGAAATGTCGCTAAAAAAATAAAACTGAATTTTTTCATAATATTTTCCTTTATTAATATTAAAATTCCATGTCCAGCTCGACCGGGCAGTGGTCGCTTCCAAGAATCTCCGTGTGGATTTTCGCGCCGGTCATCTTGTCCTTTATGCTGTCGGAAACGAGGAAATAGTCGATCCGCCAGCCTGTGTTCTTTTCACGGGCGTGGAATCTGTACGACCACCAGCTGTAGACTCCGGCGGTGTCGGGGTAGAAGTGGCGGAAGCTGTCCGTGAATCCTGACGAAAGCAGCTCTGTCATTTTTCCGCGCTCCTCGTCCGTGAATCCGGCGTTTCGGCGGTTCGTCTTGGGATTCTTGATGTCGATTTCCTCGTGGGCGACGTTCATGTCTCCGCAGACAATCACGCCTTTTTTAAGGGCGAGCGTTTTTAGATACGCGCGGAAGTCGTCCTCCCATTTCATTCTGTATTCAAGGCGGCGAAGCTCGTCCTGAGAATTCGGCGTGTAGACCGTCACAAGAAAAAATTTCTCGTATTCAAGGGTGATTACGCGGCCTTCCGTGTCGTGCTCTGCGATTCCGATTCCGCAGCCTGCGGAAATAGGCTCGTGCTTTGTGAAAACCGCTGTTCCTGAGTAGCCTTTTTTTTCGGCGTAGTTCCAGAACTGATGATAGCCCGGGAGCTCCATCTGAATCTGCCCGGCCTGGAGCTTTGTCTCCTGCAAGCAGAAAAAATCCGCGTCGAGCGAGCCGAACGCCTCCATAAAGTTTTTTCCCATCACGGCGCGAAGTCCGTTCACGTTCCACGAGATGAATTTCATATTCTGTTCCTTTTTTATTTTTTGTAGAATCCGTTTTCACATTTTGAGAATGCGTATCCGCAGATGATTACTTCCGCGTTGTCTGCCAGTTCCTTGATTTTTTCAGTATTCAATTTTCACTTCCTTTATCGGGGCTAGAAATTCTTTTTCATTAAAATGCAAATCTTTCAGAATTGGAATCAGGTCGATGTATTCTTCTGTGAGACCGAGTTTTTTGTAGTCCGCGGTTACAACCAGATAGCCTGAATCCCATTTTTTGACTTCTGTGTATTTTTTCAGCGCGGCTGAGGTTCTGAATCTTATGCTGTGGTTCTTAAAAGTGAATGATGTGTATTTTCCGCAGCTGCTCAGAACCGCATAATCCGGCGTTTTTGGTGTTTCCATGGTTTCATAATACTACATCGTTTTTTTTCAGTCTATAAAGCGTGGAGGGGATGGAAAAATGAGCTAAATGAAAAAAAATTAACAAAAATTTATAAAAGTACTTGACAAATCCCGGGGGGGGGTACAATAGAGGCTGCTGAAT
>OLHA01000674.1_pt1 | contig 19662 bp, 17 predicted proteins | sample 1605961 | NCBI WGS metagenome assembly OLHA01 (sample SAMN03283288) | human gut metagenome | biome: human-associated habitat; material: feces | host: Homo sapiens | place: Peru | collected 2012
CTGCTTATGAGGCAGAAGAGTGGGCAGAAGCTTACAAAGAAGGCAAGAAGAAAGTAACTTCCTGCTGTCCGGGATTTGTCAATATGGTGCGTCTGCACTTCCCGGAGATGGCAGATAAGATTTCCACAACCATCTCTCCAATGTGTGCGGTATCCCGTATGATCAAAGCACAGGATCCGGATGCTGTGACCGTATTTGTCGGACCATGTGTAGCAAAGAAATCTGAGGTTGTCGATCAGAAGATTGAGGGCAATGCAGATTATGTGCTGACATACAGTGAGATGCGTGCCATCATGAGTGCCAAGGGCGTAGAACTGCAGCCAAGCGATACCAGCTATCAGGAGTCTTCCGTATACGGCAAGCGTTTCGCAAACTCCGGTGGAGTTACCGCAGCAGTTGTCGAGAGCATGAAAGAGATGGAAGCCGGCATTGAGCCGAAAGTATGCAAGGCAAACGGTGCCGCAGAGTGCCGCAAGTTCCTGATGCTTATGAAGGCTGGCAAGCTGCCGGATGACTTCATTGAAGGTATGGCATGTGAAGGAGGCTGCGTCGGTGGACCAAGCTCCTTTAACGATATGCTTGTGACAAAGAAGTTCCGTGACGAACTTCTTCAGAAAGCAGATGATCGTCAGATTCTTGACAATTTGAAGAATTATCATATGGAAACATTCTCCATGCACAGAGAAGAAGAGTAATATTAAGATGGGGCCGTCGCTTGCGATGGCCTCGTTTTTTATTCCACAGTTGTTAAGGACAATAACAGATATATAGGTGACAGGAGATGGAAGTTAAAACATATGAGTATTTGGCAGAAGATGCAAAGATGATACGGCAAAGAGTATTTATGCAGGAACAGGGATTTGTGGATGAAAAAACAGATATAGAAAGCATTTGACAATGGAGTTAGTCTATGCTAACATAACATGTGTTATGGAAGATGAGCGCAGAAAACAGACCGAACGAAAGTTAATCGGGTTTGGCAAAGAAGAGTTCCTGAAAAAAGGATATGCAAAAGCCAGTCTCCGCGAGATCTGCAAAGCGGCCGATGTGACGACCGGAGCATTTTATTTTTCTTTTGAAAATAAAGAAGCACTGTTATCGGCAATTTTAGATCCGGTGATTGCAGATTATGAGCATATGTGCAGCGAACTGGCACGCAGGGAAGAGGAAGATCCGGCTACTGCCGAGGATAATGACCGGCAGATCATGGAATATCTGTCCGGGCACCGCGCGGAGGCCATCCTTCTTATGGAAAAGGCGGGAAGCAGTCGGTATGAGGGCTTTCGGCATCAGATAGATATGCAGATGCAGGCAGCATTTACGAGTTATTTTTCGAAATTCATGGGGAGTGTCCCGGATGCCGAACTTATCCGGATTCTGGTTGCCATGCGGCTTCAGGGCTATATGGAGTTGATCAAAGGAGATTATACAGTGGAAGAACGGGTGCGGCTTGCAAAGGAAATCGGGATACATGCCGATGCAGGAACCATTGCATTAATTCAATATTTAAAGGAACAAAGAGAAGTCTATCGCAGATGATGCGGTAGGCTTTTTCTATTGCAAAACATAACAGTTTGGGAGATTTGTTATGCAGCTCATAAATCTGTGAAAATGTGAGGAGGAACAAAATGAACGAAAAAACAAATTATGGAAACTGGGTACCGGAGAAAGCCTTATATCTGCTGTTTGGATTGTCAGCGGTCTTTCTTACAATTACCGTACTGCTCGGGGTATTGGTGCAAATACCTGTACTTACCATAATTATGGGCGTGGTGTTTGTACTGACTGTTATCATGGCGGTCTATATGCTGGTCTGTCATGAAACATTTGCGTTTGGAAAAGGCAATATGATGGCGGAGGTACACAGACATCTGGTAGAGCATCTGGAATGGAACGGAGAGGGAACATTACTTGATATCGGCTGCGGGGCGGCAGCGCTTACCGTCCGGTGTGCGAAGGCTTTTCCAAAGGCGCAGATCACAGCGATGGATTACTGGGGGGCGGAGTGGAATTACGCAAAAGAACAGTGTGAAAAAAATGCGCGGATTGAGGGTATTGCCGATCGTGTCACGTTTCAAAAAGGAGATGCGGCAAAACTTGATTTTGCAGATGAAACGTTTGATGCAGCAGTGAGCAATTTTGTGTTTCATGAAGTGCATTCTGCAAAAGACAAACGTGATGTGGTAAGAGAAGCACTCCGGGTTGTAAAAAAAGGCGGCGCTTTTTCTTTTCAGGATATGTTCTCACAGAAAGCATTGTACGGTGATATGGATGCATTTGTGAAACAATTAAAAGCGGAAGGAATTTCGGAAATTCACTATATCGGGAATCTGGAAAAGAAGCTTGATGAGATTCCGGGATATGTGACAACACCATGGATGATCAGCGGCATGGGGATTATATACGGGAAAAAATAAAATTTTGCAATTCTAAAATTACACGTTGTGTAAATCGTTCTTGTATGATAGAATGTACACAACGTGTAATTTGTTTGGAGGATTTTATGGATAACAGTCATTTTACAGACAGTCAGCAGGTATTAAAACAATTGCGGCAGCAGATGGGGATGAACCGGAGAGAATTTTGTGAGACATTTGATATTCCCTACCGTACGGTGACGGAGTGGGAACGGGGGAACCGGAATGCGCCGGGGTATGTACTGCGGTTTCTGGAATATTATATACGGATCCAAAAACAAAATGATGCTATGCCACATACAAAAGATGAGAGGATCGAAACCGACCGGCTTCGGATTCGCCATTTTGTGATGGAGGATGCAAAGGCATGTCTGGATGGATGGGGGCAGGACAGCCATCTGGGTGCATTTATTGCGGGGTATCCTATGACCGGTGAGCAGATGCAGTCCTTTGTAAATGCGCTGGCAGATAATGAGAACGCATGGCTTATTACAGAAAAACAAAGTGGAGCATGCATCGGATATGTTACGATGGATATTCCATATCCTCAGCTTGAAATTGGGGAGATCGGTTATGTGATTGGCGAGAAATACCAGAGGAAGGGCTATGCAAGTGAAGCATTGTTATGTTTACTAAAAGTATATTTGAAGGATAGAAAGTTATATATGGTAGAGGCAAAATACAATGAAGAGAATGTCTCATCAGCCCGGCTGTTGCATAAACTTGGGTTTAAAGAAGAGGCAGTATTAAGGGGCAGACGCATGAATTTACAGACGGGGGAGAGGAATGATTTGATTGTCTGTTCTGTTACGCAGGAAGAAATGAAGGAAAGACTGGAAAAGCTTTGCGGGGACTAAACTGCTGTGGTAAAATATAAAGGAGTAGGGGAAGGATGGCACAGAAGAAAAATAAAAATTTTAAACAGGATAATACAGCCGTAAATAAATTAGTGGACGGTTTGACATTGTTTGATGATGATCTGATGAGCAGGGTGTTTGATAAGAATATTGAGGCAACCGAACTCATTCTTAGAATTATTCTTGAAAGGGATATAAAAGTCATCCGTGTAGATGGTCAGGATGAATTGAAAAATCATAAAGTCGGAGGACGAAATATTACTTTAGATGTGCATGCGCTGGAAGAAAATGGGGAGGAAATAGACATAGAAGTTCAGGGAAATGCTGCGGGGGCAAATGTAAAGCGTGCCAGATATCACAGTAGTATGGTTGATTCAAGAATGCTTCGGGAGGGACAGGATTTTAAAAAAATTAAAAATTCGTATGTGATCTTTATTTACAGACATGATAAGTACAAAAAGGGTTTACCATTATATCATATAGACCGATATGTAAAAGAGACAGGAGAATTGTTTGCTGATGGTTCACATATTATATATGTAAATGGAAGTTATAAGGGGAATGATGAGATCGGAAGATTAATGGCAGATTTTCATCAGACAAATTCGGAACATATGCATTATATGACATTGGCACAAAGTGTGAAACATTATAAAGAAACTGAGGAAGGGCGTGGGCAAATGTGTGAAGCTGTTGAGAAATATGCGAAAGAATATGCTATAAAGGAGAAGGTAATCTCTGTGCAAAATCTTATGGAAAACATGAAACTCACACTGGAACAGGCGATGGATGCGCTTGGAATTCAGGGCGATGAAAGAACCATGATCGCAGAAAGATTGCAGGATCAATAGAATTAGAGATTTTGAAGATGTCTTTATGGAAGAAAGCAAGAATAGAAGCGCCAGATCCGGCTAATGAATGAAGCCGGATCTGGCGCATTTTTCATTTCGTAAAAATTTTTTTCAATAACATAATCCTGTTGCATTCCCTCAATCGTTATAATATTCAGAGGACGTCCTCAAAGGAGAAAAATCTTAAATGCGCGAAGAGATATTAAGGAAGCGTTAAGGTTTTTTAAGGAAAAGAAGATAGTTTGCAGCAAATGAATGTGATATCGTAAACACATGGAACATGTTAGGCAGAAAAAGAAAGGGAAATGGTTATGTTAGAAGTTGTACATGTGACAAAACGATACCGTAAGGTGCTTGCAAATGATGATATCAATCTTACCATAGAGGATGGGCGCATCGGAGTACTGCTTGGACCTAACGGTGCAGGAAAAAGCACGATTATAAAATGTATTATGGGATTTTTGAAATATCAGGGACAGATACAGGTAAACGGTCTCGAAAATAAGTCCATCGAGGCGAAAAAGATCATGGGATATATTCCGGAAATTCCATCGTTGTATCCGAATCTGACTGTGGATGAACATATGGAATTTATTGCACGGGCATATAAATTAAAGGATTATAAAGCCTATAAAGATGCATTGCTGGAACGGTTTGATCTGACAGATAAGAAGAAAAAATTCGGGGATGAGCTGTCAAAAGGGATGCAGCAGAAACTGTCCATCTGTTGTGGGCTTTTGCCGAAACCACGGCTGGTACTGTTTGATGAGCCAATGATCGGACTGGACCCACATGCCATCAAAGAACTGAAAAAGGTGTTTGAGGAATTGCGGGACAGTGGCTGCATGGTACTGGTCAGCACGCACATGATTGACAGTATGGAAGAATTATGGGATACCACTTATATCATGAAACAGGGGCGGGTAGCTGCTGTGGTTGAGCGTGAAAATTTAAAGGATAACAATAAAAGTCTGGAAGATATTTTCTTTGAGATTACAGAGGGCGCGGCTCCGGAGAGAGAGGTGTAGGCGATGCGGTTATGGGGTTATTATGCATGGCATACCTTTTGGAACACGATAAAAAAGATGTTTCGAAGTACATTTCTCGTGATCATTCTTGCCATTTTTGGATTTGGAATCATATTTGGACTGATTGGTGGTGTGGTCGGTTCCATGGTAGAAAAGCAACAGTTGGTGGAAACCGTGGAATCGTCTTCGGAGGCGGACCGCGTACAGGAAGAAGCAACGGAAGAGGAAGAAACGCAAAAAACGCCACAGGAGATTGCCGCAATCAAAACCTATGTGGAAGCCGGAGTGATGATTGTTTTTCTTGCGATATTACTTTGGGGAATGTATTCCGGTTCTAAGGACGGTACGGATATTTTCCAGATGGCAGACGTGAATCTGTTGTTTACGGCACCGATGAAACCACAGTCCGTGTTAATGTTTCGACTGAGTTTTCAGATGGTGGCAACAGTTTTCGCGTCCATATATCTGGTTTTTCAGATTCCAAATCTCGTTGTAAATATGGGATTGGGGGCATCGGCAGTTGTAGCCATTTTTGCAGGGTGGATTCTGCTTCTGGTGTTTCAGAGACTTATGATTGTATTGACATATACGGTCTGCACCACACACGAAAAATTAAAACCATATGTGTTTCCTTTGATCGTGGGAATTGTTGTACTGCTTGGAATGATTGCAGGGGGAACATATCTGGCGAATGGGCAGAACCTGCTTGAAGCAGCGCAGATGACTTTTGCCAGTCACTGGCTGCGGTATCTTCCGGTAATCGGCTGGTACAAAGGCATGATTATGTGTGCAGTAAATGGGGAACTGTTCCCGTTTCTGGTTTATCTGGGATTGCTGCTTGTAAGTGTGGCGGTACTGATCTTTGCCATCTGGCATATGAAAGCGGATTTTTACGAAGATGCGCTGGCTTCCGCAGGAAAACGCGCACAGATGCTTGAGGCTGCAAAAGAAGGACGGGTTATCGCAGGAAAAGCACATGCAAAAAAGCAGCAAAAAGAGGGAAACTTAAAGGGCTGGGGCGCATCCGTGTTTTTTACAAAGGAAATCTATTGCCGTAAACGTACGGCAAAATTTGGAATCATAACCAATACGATGCTGTTTTATCTGCTGGTCAGTGTCGGTATTTCCCTGTTTTGTGTCAGGATAATGGAGGTGTCCGGATTTCTGGTACCCGGCTGTATTTTATTTTTTGTTCTTTTCTTCCGGAATATGGGAAATCCGATTGCACAGGAGACTGCGCGAAACTGGCTGTTTCTGGTGCCGGAGAATCCATACAAGAAAGTTTTCTTCGGAGTGCTTGCAGGAACATCCCTCTGCGCGATGGATCTGCTTCCGGCACTGGTGGTTTCGGCATTGCTTCTGCGTGAAAAACCGGGAATTATGATTCTGTGGTATCTGACGTATCTGGTGGCGGATTTTATGTTTTCGGAAGTTGGGCTTTTGCTGGAAGCTCTTGTTCCGGCGTCTGCGATGGATACGGTTAAGAGTATGATCCAGATTTTGCTGCGTTGCATTATTTTAGTAATTGTTGCAGTCTTTTTGGCAATTGGATATTTCTTTGGCGGGATTGCAGGGGCTTTAGTATTTACCTGTGCAGCTTCTGCCGGAATCGGCGGAGCGATTTCACTGATTTATCCGTGGATGCTGCATCAGGGCAGATAGGAGACTGCTCGCAGGTGTCTCTGTAAACCGCAATACAAAGAGTACATTACGGTTCACGGGTTACTCTGCGAACAGTAACTTTGCAGCACATATAAAAAAATAAAAATTGCACTTGCCGAACGCTTGTTCTTGTGATATGATGTAAAAAGAACAGCTGTTCGGCATTTTTGCGGAGGGATACTGGATATGAGGGAAATTTTGCAGATGGATCGTATCATGGAAAAACTAACCATACTTTCGGCAGCTGCCAGATATGATGTTGCATGTACTTCCAGCGGGGTGCAGCGTGGAGGAGATGGTACACATACGGGAAACGCATATGCAAGTGGAATCTGTCATGCATTTACCGGGGATGGGCGCTGCATTTCACTGCTTAAGATTTTATATACCAATGATTGTATCTATGACTGCAAATATTGCAGGAACCGTTGCAGCAATGATGTGAAGCGTGTCAGTTTTACACCGGAGGAAATCTGTAAGCTCACGATGGAATTTTACCGCAGAAATTATATCGAAGGATTGTTCCTAAGTTCCGGAATTTTACATTCTCCGGATTATACCATGGGACTTTTATATGAGACGATTTATTTATTGCGCACAAAATATCATTTTAACGGATATATACATGTGAAAGGAATTCCGGGAGCATCAGCGGATCTGCTGGAATTAACGGGGTATCTTGCAGACCGCATGAGTGTAAATTTAGAACTTCCCACGGCCGATGCGCTGCGGCAGATTGCGCCTAACAAAGTGCGTAAAAACATCCTTTCCCCGATGCGCCAGTTACAGAACGGAATTCGGCAGAGCCGCGAGTTTCACGGGGTATCGAGTATGAAAAGCCGGATGTATCTGGATGAGAAAACCTATTATAACCAGATGGCAGAGATGAAGGAAAGTTATGCCCGTCTGCAGGACTACCACGACGGAATTGCTGCCATCCGGGAGCATAAAGCGCGACAGAGTGCAGTACAAAGCTGGGGAGAAGAAATTGCCGGTGGAGAGAATTTCTGCAAAGTGAGAAAAGTGCCAAAGAAGTTTCCGCAGACAACGCGGGGATTGATGCGGCCGGATCATTATTTTGTGCCGGCAGGACAGAGTACACAGATGGTGATCGGGGCATCGGATGAAAGTGATTATCAGATCATTTCGGTTTCAGAGGCTTTGTATCAGAAGTTTGAGATGAAGCGGGTATTCTATTCTGCATTTATTAATGTGAACCATGACAGTTCCCTGCCGGATTTGCCCGGACCACCGTTGTTACGTGAGCACAGGCTCTATCAGGCAGATTTTTTGTTGCGGTTTTATGGATTTCGAGCAGATGAACTTCTTTCCGAGAAAAATCCGAATTTTAACGAACAGATTGATCCGAAGTGTAATTGGGCAGTGCACCATCTGGAACTGTTTCCTGTGGAAATTAATCGTGCGGATTATTATACGCTGCTTCGTGTGCCGGGGATCGGAACCAAAAGTGCCCGCCGGATTATGGCGGCCCGGCGGTACGCAAAGCTGGATTTTTCGGATTTGAAGAAGATCGGTGTTGTTATGAAACGGGCAGTGTATTTTATCACCTGTAAAGGAAAGATGATGTACCATACCCGTATGGAGGAAGGATATATTACACGGAATCTGATGTATCAGGAACGTCCGATGCAGATGCTGCTTTCGGACGGAACTGTGCAGACCTATGAGCAGTTATCGCTGTTTGACGACAGGGGGAAAATTGTAGTATGAGTGAACAGATTGTGCTTCGGTGTGAGGATTCTCTGGAAGGAATTTTTACAGCATTTTTCGATGCGTTTGTGTGCAAAAATAAAATGAAAACTCCTTATACGGACAGTATTTCTATTGCAGCAGGGGAAGGAGAAATGACTTTGTTTGCCAGGGAGATCGAAGTACAGACAGATGCGCAGAAAGTGCAGAAGACGGTTTACAGTATACAGTCGAGACTGGGGTATCCGGTGTATGATACACTGCTTCATGCATTATGCCATTTTGCAGAGGACCGGGGGACAGCAGTTCTTGGATATCTGGTGCGTGCATTTGCACAGGGACGCGGTATTTCTGATCAGCTTGCCGATCCGTTTGCACTTCGGGTGATGGAGTTGTCCCGCAAGGTAGACAATGAGCTGGATAAGCTGCTGGGATTTGTGAGATTTCAGGATCTGGGAAGTATTCTTTTGGCGCAGCTTGCACCAAAATGCAATATGGTTCCATTGATGATGGATCATTTTTCGGATCGTTTTCCGGATGAAAATTTTATTCTCTACGATGAAAACCGAAACCTTGCTGCCGTCCATGAAGCCGGACACCGCTGTGTTCTGGTGAGTGGAGAGCAGCTTCAGATTCCGCAGGGGCATATGGATTATTTTGCTGTGCTATGGAAACAGTATTTTGCCACCATGGAAATCCGGGAGCGTCACAATGAGCAGTGTCAGAATCATCTTCTGCCAAAATGGTATCGCAAATATATGACGGAGTGGAATTAATAAATAGAAACGAAACTTGAAAACATTTCTTAAAACCAATATAATGAATAGAGTTGCAGTTATAAAACTATGGCAGAAAAGAATGATAGTAGCTGGTGCATATGAAAAATTGGAGGAATGGAAATGGAACGTTGGGATATCTACGATAAAAATAAAGTGCGGACAGGAAGAACCATGGAGCGGAATCATTTCAATCTGGCAGATGATGAGTATCATCTGACGGTACTTGGTGTGATCAGGCGTCCGGATGGCAGATTCCTGATTACTAAGCGTGTGATGACCAAAGCATGGGCACCCGGATGGTGGGAAGTTTCCGGTGGTGCTGCCCAGGCAGGAGAAGAATCGGAAGAGGCAGTGCGCAGGGAAGTTTTAGAAGAGACCGGACTGGATGTAAAAGAAGCGGAAGGTGGTTATGTATTTACTTATCACAGAGAAAATCCGGGCGAAGGGGATAACTATTTCGTAGATGTTTATCGTTATACGATGGATGTTACGGAAAAAGATGTTCATCTGCAGACGGAAGAAACAGACGGATGTCAGTTTGCTACGCCAGAAGAGATCCGGGAACTCGCAGACCAGGGAATTTTCCTGCATTATGATAGTATCAAACAGGTATTTGAGAACTAATTACAATGGATAGGAGAATACTTTAAAAGATGTATTCCCATACGCAAAAAAAGGAATGTTGCAGAAATGCAACATTCCTTTTTTTAATCGTTGTATCCAATATCTTATTCTAAAGAAAGAAAAAGGTACATAGAAACTAGATTAGTCGGCAATTATTTCACTACTGTTACGTTAACTGCCTGAGGACCTTTAGCGCCATCAGTGATTTCGAATTCTACTGCTGCACCCTCTTCGAGAGATTTGAAACCCTCCATGTTAAGTCCTGAGTAATGTACGAATACATCGTGGCCGTCTTCAGCGGTGATGAATCCGTAACCCTTCTGGTTGTTAAACCATTTTACTGTACCTTTGTTCATCGAAAGTACCTCCAATATATTTGTGTTGCCTTGCAACTATGCTAAGAATAGCATAACCAATTGGAAATGTAAAGCAAAATCTTCGTAAAATAGCCGGATTTTAAAGCACTTCAAAAGAAATGTCGTGTTGTGAGAGAAATTGTCTGACAAATTTGTCCCATTCCGGTTCTAATGTCTTATCTGTGGAAAAAATGCGGTAAGAAATTCCGGTAGTCAGTGTAAGCATCTGATTTTGAAATTTGATGTTCATGGACATGGCGGAAATATCCGCCGGGGTATAGGAACTTCCGATTCGTTCCATGGTGCGTTTTTGATTTTCCGGCGACAGCATCAGGACGAATTTAAAGGAGGATGGAGCCTTTTTTCCTTTGATCAGGTCAAAGATGCGTGGACGGAGCATGGAAAATGGAAGAAAATGAAAAGTTTTAATACCGAGTTCTTCGGCTTCTGTATCTGTATAGAATCCTTTGGTAATAGTTCCATCAATCACATAGCTTGCAGAAGAAACGACAATGCCCTCCTGAAGCAGAAAATGGTCAAAAATTTCAGTTTTGAGAAATTTATTCATAAAATCTTTTTTGTTTGTTAATGCAAGAGCCAGCATAAAAAACCTCCCCATTGTGAAACCGATAAAACGGCAGCTGATATAGTTTAATTTTAGCATGAGTGACTTCATCTTTTCAATCATAATGTGTTATAATGCCACTGATTGATAGAAAATGCACGGTTACTGCTCACAGGTTCCCCTGCGAACCGTAACGATGCAATCACTTAAGAAAAGAAGGGAAACTATAACTATGAAAGAATCATTTTTGATAGATGTTTTAAAAAAAGGAGTATCACCGTTTCATTGTGTGGAAGCAGCCATGCAGACGTTAGAGGAATCCGGCTTTGAGGAACTGGAGTATGCCAGACCATGGAATCTGAAAAAAGGAAAGGCTTATATGATGAATCATCATGGAACAACGCTCTATGCATTTACAGTTGGAGAAAACTTCCGTGCGGATGCAATGCTGCGCATGGCAGCTGCACATACAGATTATCCATATCTGCGGATCAAACCAAATGCGGATTTTGTGACAGACCGGTATGCGCAGGTGAACGTGGAAGTATATGGCGGACCAATTTTAAATACATGGTTTGATCGTCCACTGGGGATTGCGGGGCGCGTGATCGTTCGAAGCGGGGATGTGTTTGCCCCGGAGACCATGCTGTATCGTTCCGGTCGTCCGGTTCTTATTATTCCAAACCTTGCCATTCACATGAACCGGGAAGTGAATAAGGGAGTGGCAATCAATAATCAGGTAGATTTGATGCCGGTTGCGGATATGCTGCCAGAAGAACAGCAGAGTACCGATTATTTCCTGTCATTTCTTGCGGAAGAGCTGGCAGTAAAAAAAGAGGATATTCTGGATTTTGAACTGAATACATACTGTGTGGAAGAACCGGCATATGTGGGGATAAAAGAGACACTGCTGTCTTCTCCGCGACTGGATAACCAGACATCCGTTGCGGCACTGCTGGCAGCCATCGTGGAAGGAACACGGACCGATGGTATCAATCTGATTGCACTGTTTGATAATGAAGAAATCGGAAATACCAGCAAACAGGGCGCAGCATCGATCTTATTGCATGATATGGTAAAACGCATCTACCGGTCGCTTGGCTGCAGTGAGGAAGAAACGGATTGTGCGATGTATGGAGGGATGTTGCTTTCCGTGGATGTGGCGCATGCACTGCATCCGAATCATAAGGAGAAAATGGATATTACCAATCATCCGGTGCTTGGGGATGGATTCTGTATCAAAGAGGCATGTTCCCAGTCTTATGCGACGGATGCAAAGGCAATCGGAATTCTGCGGCAGCTCTGCGATCAGAATAAAATCGCATACCAGAGGTTTGTCAATCGTTCCGATGTGCGTGGGGGTGGTACACTGGGATCGGTTGCATCCACGCTGTTTCCGGTCCGTACAGTAGATATTGGAATTCCACTCTTGTCGATGCATTCTGCACGGGAACTGATGGGACGAACGGATTTTGATGCTCTGGCATCAGCTGTGACGGCATATTTTTCCTGAAAAATATGAAGAAACTATAAAATATGCATTTTTCCCCTTTTCAAATATCTGAAACCGTGTTATGATATGAACATAGTAATGAATACTACGTGTGATAGAAGATAAAAACTTTTTATAAAGTAATGATAAACACACGCACTTCATAAAATGATAGACGTATTTTAGAAAAGAGGGATGGATATGAGCCAGTATAAAATTGTAATTGACAGTTGTGGAGAACTTTCCGAGGATTTAAAGGCAGATGGACATTTTTGCACAGTGCCGCTTTTGCTGGATGTGGATGGCTATCAGATCACAGATGATGAAACTTTTAATCAGAGAGATTTCTTGCAGAGAGTAAAGGCATGTATTCACAGCCCGAAATCTTCCTGCCCGTCTCCGGAGCGTTATATGAGTGCGTATGAGGGAGAGGCGGAGCATGTATATGTTGTAACGTTATCCGGCAAATTGAGCGGATCTTACAACAGTGCAGTACTTGCAGCAGATCTTTATCATGAAGAGCATGAGGATTCCAAGCAGATTCATGTATTTAATTCCAAGTCGGCCTCGATTGGGGAAACCCTGATCGGATTAAAGATTCAGGAGCTGGAAGAATCCGGTGCATCTTTTGAAGAAATTGTAACAGAGGTGGAATCTTACATTTCTTCCATGAACACATTTTTTGTCATTGAGACACTTGAAACACTGCGCAAGGCTGGCCGTCTGAGTGGACTGAAAGCATTTGTGGCAAATACTTTAAACATCAAGCCGGTAATGGGATCCACCAAAGAGGGAACGATTCAGCAGCTTGGTCAGGCAAGGGGCATGAAGAAGGCACTTTCCAAGATGGTAGAGGATATGCTCAAAGTAACCAAAAACTGCGAGAACCGTGTGCTTGCCATTTCCCACTGCAATTGTCCGGAACGTGCACAGTTTGTGAAGGACACAATTGAGAAAGTCGCAAAATTCAAAAAGATTGTAATTGTCAATACGGCCGGGGTATCCAGCATGTATGCAAATGAAGGCGGAGTGATCCTTTCGGTATAGGATTTTGCACTTGAAACAACCGTCATATAGAAGTAGAATACGGGGAGAAGCTTTTTATAAGCTTCTCCCTATTTTTTGTGAGTCAGGTACCGGCTGCCGAAAGCGGTTTACAGATACCTGCAGGGAGAATAAAGATGTATTCATATGAAGAAGTATTGGATCAGATAGAAAATGGAAGACGGTTTGGAAACCGGCCGGGAGTGGAAATTACCGGAATCATGTTAGAACAGATGGGACAGCCGCAAAACGGGATGCCATTTATTCATGTGGCGGGAACCAACGGAAAAGGATCGGTCTGCGCATTCCTGACATCAGTTTTCCGGGAAGCCGGATTAAAAGTCGGAACATTTATTTCTCCACACCTGATTGATTTTGAAGAGCGTATCATGGTTGATGGCAGACAGATTTCCAGAGAAGATGTGACACGAATCGGCAATGTTCTGCTGGAGCAGGAATTTGGCGTGACACCGACCATGTTTGATTATTGCGTGCTTATGGCGGTACTGTATTTTAAAGAACAAAACTGCGATCTTGTAATTATGGAGACCGGCCTCGGAGGCAGACTTGATTCTACGAATGCACTGGGAAATCCGGTGGTATCGGTGATCACACGGATTGGTTATGATCACATGAACATTCTTGGAAATACCATAGAAGAGATTGCACAGGAAAAAGCGGGAATTATCAAAGCAGGAGTGCCGGTGGTAATTGCACCGCAGGAATCGGAAGCACTTGCGGTGCTGCAAAGGGCGGCCGCAGCAAAGGGAGTACGTGCGCGGTGTGTACAGGAGAATGACCTGCAGAGGGCAAAGGCTCTACAGCCGGGACTTTTGGGTGCTTATCAGAGAGAAAACGCCGCTACAGCCATGTGTGCGGCACAAGTGGCATGGACCGGATTCCGGATAGAAAAAGAGAAGATGAAAACCGTTATTGCCCGTGGAATTCACAGAGCGGTATGGCCGGGGCGTATGGAAATTTTAAGTACAGAACCGTTTCTGATGGTGGATGGTGCACACAACAGTAACGGAATCCATGCACTTCGTACAAGTCTCGAAGAATTGTATCCGGAGGAAAAGTTTCATTTTGTTATGGGTGTGATGGCAGACAAAGACTATGAAAAGATGATCGGGGAACTGTTGCCGATTGCCATGGATTTTGTAACCGTCACACCAGAGAGTGCACGGGCACTGCAAGGGGAAACACTGGCAGAAGATATCAGAAAACAAGGGGTGCCTGCACGCACAATTACAAAGGTTGCAGAGATTCCGGAACTTTTAACACCAAAAGAAAAGACGATTGCGCTGGGGTCTTTGTATTTTATCGGGGAATTAAAAAGCGTATATCAGAATAGGGCATAACAGATGCAGGAGTATCCATATGGCATTGCAATATGAAACAACAAAAGAACATACAATTACCGTTACCGGGTATGAAGGAACCGTAAGACATCTGGTCATTCCGGATCAGGTGGATGGATGTCCGGTGAAAACGATCGGCAAAAATGCATTTTCCGCAAGGGAAGATTTAGAGAGTGTAAGTATTCCAAAGACGGTGGAAACGCTTGGAAGATATGCATTTTATAACTGTAAAAAACTCAAAAGCATTTCGCTGTACGACAGTGTGGAAGACTATTATGACGGCGTGATCAAGCAGTGCCACTGTCTGGAAGAAGTGAAGCTGACGCAGCTTAGAGGAGACTATTCGGTGATGAAAGAACTTCTGGCAGATACCGACCGCAGGCTGCATTTTCGCATAGAACCCTGTGGGCTACAGTTGACGTTTCCAGCATATGTATACAATTTTGTGGAAGATGTGGAGGCTCGGGTTCTGCATCACAAGATTGAGGGAAGCGGGTATCCGTACCGGGAATGTGTCACAAGAAAAGGCGTGGATTTACTGGCGTATGATCGTCTGTTTTCGCAGGTGGTAAATGATGATTATCGCACGGCAATTGAGATCGCCTGTGATCGGCTGATGTATCCGGTTGAGCTGGAGAACCATCTGCGGGAACAATACGAACAGTATCTCGAGCAGAATGCAGAGGTGATCCTTAAGGTGCTGATTCCGGAGAATAAGGTGGAAGAGATTTCTTATCTTTGTGCCTCCTGCCTGATTCCGGAAGCGGCACTTGCCGATGCCCTTCCGCTGGCATCGGAGGAAAAGATGAGCCAGATTGCAGCAATACTGATGGAATATCAGCGGAGTAATTTCGGAAAGAAGAAAGCATCTACCATGTCTTTGGACTGGTAGGAAAAGGAGAACGATGAAGACAAGGGAACAACTGGAAGCAACCGGAAATAAAATATTAAACAGTGTCAGGACAGAACTGTATCTGTCGATGCGGTTTATGGGACCGGCACTCGGAAGTCTGGGATTTGCCATGGATCTGTCGACGAGAACGGTAGGCACGGATGCGGTATATATCCGGTTCAATCCAACCTATCTGCTGCAGACTTATATTGAACGACCGGAAATTTTAAACCGGACATATATGCATATGCTCATGCACTGTCTGTTCCGGCATATGTTTTCCGCAAAACAGCACGAGGATGCACAGCTGTGGGATCTCTGCTGCGATATTGCAGTGGAATCGGTGGTGGATTCCATGGATTATCCGACCATTTTGCGTGTGACTTCGGATTTCCGGCAGGAGTGGTATGAAAAACTGGAAAAGGAAGTTTCAGTGCTTACAGCGGAAAAACTATACCAGTATTTTATGCTGCGCAAACGCGATCCGTATCTGGAAGAATCCCTCCGGCAGGAATTTTTGCTCTGTGACCACAGTTTCTGGCAGCGCATGGAGAAAGAACCGCCGCAGGAGCAGAATAAAAACCAGCCCCCGGTGCCGCAGGAGAATCCGCAGATGGACAGTGATCAGAAGGAAAATGCCGGGGAGAAAACGTCTGATGCAACGCCGCTTGGAAAAACCGATCCAAAGGAAGACGAGTGGAAAGAACATGCAAAGCGTATCGAAAGCGATATGGAAACCTATGCAAAAGACGCGGCGGCAGATGCGGGAAAGCTTGCATGGATGTTAAAGCTGAGCAGCCGGGAGCGAAAAAGCTACAAAGAATTTTTAAAGAGGTTTGCAGTTGTGAGAGAAGAAGTTTCCGTGGATATGGATTCGTTTGATTACGGATTTTACATGTATGGACTGCAGCATTACGGAAACATGCCTCTGATCGAGGAAAACGAATTCCGGGAGGCAAAAAAGATCGAAGAACTTGTTATTGCAATCGATACTTCGGCCTCCTGCAAGGAAAAACTTGTGCAGCAGTTTTTGAATGAGACGGGGGCAATTTTAAAGCACCAGGAGAGTTTTTTCCATAAAGTGCATATCCGCATCATCGAATGTGATAACCAGATTCAAAAAGATATTCCAATCAAAAATCTGGATGAAATCGGGAAATATACCGAGCAGTTTTCCGTTTCCGGAGGGTATGGAACGGATTTTCGGCCGGTATTTTCCTACGTAGAGAAATTAAGAAACAGCGGGGAACTCAAAAACTTAAAAGGACTGATGTATTTTACGGACGGGTATGGAGAATATCCGAAAAAACCGACGGATTATCAGACGGTATTTGTTTTTTACGGGGATGACACACCGCAGAAAACTTTTTCGGGAGAGCCGATAAAAGTGCCGGACTGGGCAGTGAAATTATATTTGTCAGAGGATACAAAAGGATAGATAAAGGAGAAATTTTATGAACATCAAACAGGCAAAACAGGAAATCATAAATACGGTTCAGGCGTACCTGACAAAAGATGAGACCGGGGAGTATGCAATTCCTGTGGAACGGCAGCGTCCGGTACTTTTGATCGGGCCGCCTGGAATCGGTAAGACCGCAATTATGGAACAGGTGGCGCAGGAGTGCGGAATCAATCTGGTTTCTTATACGATCACACATCATACGAGACAGAGTGCGATCGGACTGCCGTTTATCTCAAAGAAAACCTATGATGGGGAGGATGTATCGGTCACAGAGTATACAATGAGTGAAATTATCGCCTCAATTTATGATCGGATTGAACAAAGCGGAATTCATGAGGGAATCCTGTTTCTCGATGAAATCAACTGTGTATCTGAGACACTGGCTCCGACGATGCTGCAGTTCCTGCAGTACAAGACATTCGGAAATCACAGGGTACCGGATGGCTTTGTCATCGTTACGGCGGGAAATCCTCCGGAATACAACAAGTCGGTGCGGGATTTTGATATTGTTACTTATGACCGTGTCAAGCGGATTTATATAGAAGAAGATTTTTCTGTCTGGAAAGAGTATGCCTATAAAGCGCAGATTCATGGAGCAATTCTTTCTTATTTGGAGATTAAAAAGAACAATTTCTATTCGGTTGTGTCGGATCTGGATGGAAAACGGTTTGTGACCGCCCGTGGATGGGAAGATCTCTCACAGGTCATGAAAGTGTATGAACAGCTTGGATTTGCCATAGACTATGACTTTGTTGTGCAGTATCTGCAGGACGAGGAGATTGCCCGCGATTTTGCTGCTTATTATGAACTGTACAATAAGTATAAGAATATTTACCGTATACCGGAAATTTTAGAGGGCAGCATACCGGAAAACAGTATGACGATCAAAAATGCACCGTTTGATGAGAAGCTGAGTCTGCTTGGGCTGCTTTTGGACAGCCTGGGACAGGAATTCATTTCTTATTCCCGGAAAAAAGCTGCACAGGAAGCTTTTTTTGAGCAGCTGGGATTTTTGCGGAGCGATCTGAAGGAAGGATTGGGAAGCGGAAAAGAAATTCTGGAAAGACAGATTTCTTCTTATGACACCATGATCACTCACCGGAAAAAGGCTGGCATGATCGACAGGGAACAGGAAAAAGCCATGTGTGCGGCACTTCAGGCAATGAATGACTGCCTGATGGCACTGGCAGTCGAAGGAACCGGTGATGCAAAAGGAGATTTCTTATGTGTCAAGAAACTGTTTGATGAGAGGGAGCAGATCCGCCAGAAGGAAATTTCAGATGCAGGCCGTCATCTGACGCATGCATTTGAATTTCTTGCACGGGTATTTGGAGAGGGACAGGAAATGGTAATCTTTTTGTCCGAACTTTCGGCCGGTTATTACAGTCTGAAATTTGTCAGTGAATGTGGCAATGATGCCTATTATAAGTACAACAAACTTCTGCTTTTGAAAGAACGCACACAGGAGTTAAAGGACGAAGCAATGGAACTTCTGGGACTTTAGGGAATCAGGTTATGGTTTTTATGAATTTTTTTGATAGAGAAATTTCATAAGATCTATAGACAAATACTTCAGATTGTACTAAAATATGTAAAAATAATAGTACATCCAGTATTCCATAACGAAAAGTTATAGAACACTTGAATTGGAATAGAAAATGGAGGAAATGAAAATGGAGAAAAAAAATCTTGACTGGGGTAACCTGGGATTTGGTTACATGACCACAGACTACCGTTATGTTGCAAATTACAAGGATGGAAAGTGGGACGATGGAGCACTGGTAACAGATCCTACCGTTACATTAAATGAGTGTGCAGGTGTATTCCAGTATTCACAGTCCTGTTTTGAAGGATTAAAAGCATACACAACAGAGGACGGACATATTGTATGTTTCCGCCCGGACTTAAATGCAAGCCGTATGAAAGATTCCTGTGAGAGACTTGAGATGCCGGTATTCCCAGAGGATCGTTTTGTAGATGCCGTAGAGCAGGTAGTAAAGGCAAATGCAGCATGGGTACCTCCATTTGGTTCCGGAGCAACGCTTTATATCCGCCCATATATGATCGCTACAAACGCTGTTATCGGCGTAAAGCCGGCAGATGAGTACCAGTTCCGTATTCTGGTTACACCGGTAGGGCCTTACTTTAAGGGCGGCGCAAAGCCAATTACAATCCGTGTTTCCGATTTTGACCGTGCAGCACCACACGGAACCGGACATATCAAAGCAGGACTTAACTACGCTATGAGCTTACATGCTATCGTATCCGCTCACAAGGAAGGCTACGATGAGAATATGTATCTGGATGCTGCAACACGTACAAAGGTAGAGGAGACAGGTGGAGCAAACTTCATCTTTATCACAAAGGATGGCACATTTGTTACACCTAAATCAGACAGCATCCTGCCATCAATCACACGCCGTTCACTGATGGTAGTTGCAGAGAAGTACTTAGGACTCAAGGTAGAGCACAGAGAGGTACTCTTTGATGAGGTAAAGGATTTTGCTGAGTGTGGACTCTGTGGAACAGCAGCAGTAATCTCACCGGTAGGAAAGATTGTAG
>OLHA01000679.1_pt1 | contig 19619 bp, 16 predicted proteins | sample 1605961 | NCBI WGS metagenome assembly OLHA01 (sample SAMN03283288) | human gut metagenome | biome: human-associated habitat; material: feces | host: Homo sapiens | place: Peru | collected 2012
ACATGTCATGGTTTAGAATTTGATTATGTTGGTGTAATAATAGATGCTGACTTAAGATATGGAAATGATCATGTTGTTACTGATTACACAAAAAGAGCTAAAACAGATCAGTCTATTAAAGGTATAAATAAAATAGCTAAAGAAGAAGGCGTTGAAGAAGCAAAAATAATTACTGATGTGATAATAAAAAATACATATAAAACATTAATGACTAGAGGTATGAAAGGTTGTTATGTTTATTGCACTGATAAAAAATTAAGTAATTATCTAAAAAATAGATAGGAAGCAAGTTAAATTCTTACTTCCTTTTTCTTCTGTAGATCTGTTCTAATTTAGAAAAAGCTGGTATACTGTTTATAGGTGGTTTTTATGGTAACGGTTGTTGCAGCATTAATCGAAAAAGATAATAAAAATAAAATTAATAAAAAAATAGATTATAATAAAATCGTAGCTTATCAAGGACGAGAAGGCGGAAACGGATATGAAGCGGCTAAAAAATTTTTTAATAATAAAAATAAATTAATAAATAAAGCGAGTTTTGAAGATGTTCTTGAAAGCATAAGAAATAAAGAAAGCTATTATGGAATCCTGCCTCTTGAAAATTCTTCTACGGGAATGGTTAATGAAGTTTTAGATATACTTGTTCTTTATAATTGCAAAATAGTCGGAGAGATTTATCTTCCGATAGAATACGGACTTATGGCAAAAAAAGTAGATAAAATAAAAGATATAAAAAAAGTTATCTCTCATCCGCAGGCGTTAAAGCAATGTTCGGATTTTATAAAGAAAAATAATTTTGAAGAATTAACTGCAAGCAATACGGCTGAAGCTGCTTATATAGTTTCAAAAAGAGAAGATAATTCTTTAGCTTCAATATCGAATAAAAACGCTGCAAAAATTTATAATTTGAAAATTTTAAAAGAAAATATAGAAAATATAAAAGGAAATACTACAAGATTTATTATAGTTTCAAATTACGATAACGCTCTTAAAAACGGAAATAAAATGACTATAAGATTTTTGCTTCCGCATGAAAACGGCTCTTTGGCAAACGCTCTTTTAAAACTAAAAAATTTTAATTTGACATCAATCGTAAGTCGTCCGCATAGAGAGAGAAAATGGCAATATTATTTTTATATCGATATGACGGGAAATTTTGACGAATCTACTTTAGACGATTTTAAAAATTCCGTTGAAAATTTTACCATACTTGGAATATACGATGAATAATAAAATAGAAAAGAAAAAAACTTTATTTATAATAGGTTTGCCAGGCTGCGGTAAAACTACTTTATCAAAAATTCTAGCTAAATATTTGAATTATAATTTTTACGATATGGATTTGATAATAGAAGAAAAAGAAAAAATGAAGATAAGTCAAATATTTGAAATACGCGGAGAAAAATACTTTAGAGAAAAAGAAAGCGAAGTTTTAGAAGAGTTAGGCGAATTGAATAACTCTGTTATTTCCACAGGCGGCGGAATAATATTGTCTCAAAAAAATAGAGAGATAATGAAAAAAAACGGAACTACAATTTTTATAAATAGAAATCCCGAAATTCTTATTAACAATATAGACGCAAGCGAAAGACCTTTATTAACTAAAGATAAAAATAAATTAATCGAATTATCGAAAGAGCGCGAACCTTTATATAAAGAAAGCGCCGATATAATATTTACTCATAATACTTGGGAAGAAAATATTGAAGAAACTTTTAATATATTTTACGATTATATAAAAAATGAAATTTCTTTATCAAATTAAATTGAGTTTATATATATCCAAATCTTTAAATATATTTTTTAATTTATTATAATCTTCGTTTATTATATTTTCATTTTTGTCGTATAAAGCGAAAAGCGAAGAACCCGAACCGCTCATGCAAATTTTTCTTTTAATTTCATTTTCCGCTTTTTCTTTATATTCTTTTATTTTAGACTCAATCTTAAAAACATTTTTTTCAAATATATTGTAAGTATGCGAATATAAATCTTCAAATTTTATTTTCTCATTTTTATCAAGCAAATTTTTAATATAAAAAATATCTGATTTGTTAAAATCGTTTTCTGCAAATTTTGAATAAGCCAATTTTGTAGAAACTATTATGTTTGGATAGATTAAAATTATTTTATAAGGAAAAGTAAAATTATATAAAAAAATTTTCTCTCCAATTCCCGATACCCAACTTAAACCTCCATTTATAAAAAACGGAATGTCCGCTCCGAATTTTGAAAAAGATTCTATTAATCGATTGTCAGGCTTTGTATTTAATTCTTCTAAAAAAAAGTTTATTATAGTAGCCGCATTTGAAGAGCCGCCGCCGAGTCCCGCTCCCGTTGGAATATTTTTTTCTATATTTATTTTATAATTTTTTTTAAGATTCATTTCATTTTTGAAATAATAAAATATTTTTGAAACTATATTTTCTTCGTTGTCGTTTAATTTATATTTTCCGCTTGTTAAAATTTTAAATTCTTTATATTCTTCAATTTTTATTATATCGAATAAATCAATCGTATGAAATAAAGATTCTATTAAATGATAACCGTCTTCTCTTTTTGATTTTATATCTAAAAATAAATTAATTTTGCAAGGAGATTTTTTTATAATCATATATTTTGTTTAATTAAAGTCGTTAAATAATTATTTCACTCTTCTTATTTTAGTTTCAAATTTTTCTTCAACCAATTTTATAAGTTCGGGCAATTTTTGCTCGGCTATCATTTTTAATTTTTCTCTATCAATATTTTGAGCGGGGCTTCCAAGCATAATAGAATTTGATTCAATTTTAACTTTCGACATAACGCCGCTTTGTCCTCCCAAAATTACTCTATCTCCCAAAACCACATGGTCCGCCAAACCTACTTGTCCCGCCAATACGCAATTATGCCCAATTTTACTGCTTCCCGCTATTCCGACTTGCGAAACTATTATCGAATGCTCTCCTATATCGCAATTATGAGCTATTTGAACGAGATTGTCTATTTTAACGCCTTCTCTTATAATAGTTGAGCCTAAAGTCGCTCTGTCAATACAAACATTAGCGCCAATTTCAACATCGTTTTCTATTATAACATTTCCCCTTTGAGGAATTTTCATTTGTTTTCCGTTTACTTCAAAAAATCCAAATCCATCGTTTCCTATAACCGTAGAAGAGCCAATTATAACTCTGTCTTTAATAACGCATCTATCATGAATTGAAACATTTGACTGAATTATACAACTCTCTCCAATGATAACATTATCTCCTAAAAACGCTCCGCTTTCTATAATCGCTCCTTTTTTTATAATGCAATTTTTACCTATGCGAACATAATCGCCAATATAAACTTTTTTATCGATATTTGAATTTTCTTCTATAATCGCCGTTTGTTTAATCGTTCCCAAATTATATTTTTTATCTTCAAACATAAAATACAATAATTTAATAAAAGCTTCTTTAGGATTTTGATAAATTATAATAGTTTTATTTTTAAAATCTTTAACACTTTCCGCCGTATCTTCTCTCATTATAATAGCGTTAGCTTTGCTATTAAATGCCGTTTCAATGTATTTATTATTATCAATGCAAATAATAGAGTTTTCGATAATATCGTTTATAGGCGAGAGAGTAGATATATCTAAATTTTCATCTCCTATTATTTTTTTAGCGTTCAAAAAATTAAATATATCTTTTACTTTCATTTTATCTCCCAAATATTTTTTATTTTTTTAAAGACGCTTTTACATCCGCAATAACCGATTCTGTAATATCAAAAGTTCTGTCGGCGTATAATATAGAATTTTCCGTTCTTTCCAAAATCAAAGTATAGCCTTCTTTTTTAACTATATTCATTAAAGAATTTGCAACCTGTCTCTTTACCATTCCTTTTAAAGAAGTGTCTCTAGTATTTGCAATAGAATTTTCAGAATTATCTTCGGTAGAATTTTGTTGTTTATATTCTTCCTGCTTTTCTTTTAATTTATCGGCTAATTCCTGGTCGCTTGTAACTTCTTTTATAACTCTTTGCAAATCTATATATCCTACTTTTGTAAGTCTATAAGATTGAGTGAATAATCTTGGGCTTATTATCGAAACAAATAAAACAGCCGTAAATATTAAACCAAAAATATAATACTTTTTCATTTTTTTCTCCTTAAATTTTTTTATTAATTTTTTTATATAAAATCAATAATTATTATACAATATAATCAATTTTTTCAATAGCTTTAATAAAAAGGATGATTCATTGTAAAAGCTATTCCCCAACCTCTTCCAAGCCATTTGCCAAGCGGCGAGAATGAATCGCCTTCAAAAGCTTGTATGCCTTTTCCAAATCCGACATTATCTTTATTATAAACGAATCTTTGAGCAAAATAGAATCTTATATTAAATATAGGAATCGTTAACCTTAATCCAAAACCCCAAGAATACATATATTGCGAAGGGTCGAATATATCTTTAATATTCATAAATTGCGAAGGATAAGAATAAGCGTCTCCATCTTGATTAAGTCCCGAACTTCCTGGCATCCATAATTGTCCCGCATCCAAGAAAGTTACAAATCCTAAAGTTTTTGGAATAATAGGAACTCTTAATTCGGCAAATATTCTCACTTTAGCTCTTCCATAAGCCCAAGAATCTTTAGAACCGTCACTTCCAACCATATCGTAAGTTGACAAGCCTCTATTATGTTTAAAAAGCGTGTATCTTGAAGTATCCCAACCTCTAACATCTTCAAACGGATTAAGATAATATAAAACATCCGCATCGTTTCTAATATCCATTCCTGGAATTTTAACAATTTGAGCAATCTCGCCGTAGAATGCAAATGAAAGTCTATCATTAACGGGAACGGCTAAAAATCCCGTGGCGTTTAATCTCATAAGTTGAGTATGTAGAAAATAAAAATCAACCGTTCCTCTTAAAAAACTTCCTCTTGTAGGATTGGAATAATCGTTTCTGCTGTCTCTGAGTAAAGAATAAGAAACGATAAAAGTGGTAAACCAATCGCTTTCCCATCTCTTATTTCCTCCAACTTTTTTCTCTATTCTATGTTTCAAATATTTTTTAATATCATTCAAAACATGGTCTGGTCCGCTATCGCTCGCTCCCTGGTCATCCCATTGCATATATTGTTGAAGTAATGTATCGAAAGTTAAGAATGTAGAATAATAATCGTAAAAATAATATCCGACACGAACTATTCCCTCTAAACCATGCCTTGTATAATAAGAATATTTAGGAAGCCCAAAATCTCCCGTGCCTATTTGGTCGCCCGTATTTACATTTTCGTAAAAATAAGATAAGTCTAATCCCAAATATACTGGCAAATTAAGCAAATAAGGCTCGGCAAAATTAAAAGCTATTCTTCTTTGATTCTGTCCGAATTCTCCGCTTAATCCTATTTGCAAACCTCTTCCCAAAAAATTCATTTCTCTAATTGAAGCGAAAACTTTAAAACCCGAACCCGTTGAAAATCCTCCTCCGCCTGAAACCATAGCCGACCTTCCGTCCGTTACATTTAACGCTAATTCCATTAATCCTTCTGCAGAGCCTGGTTTTACATTTATATTTATATTTTCAAAAAATTGCGTATTATATAATCTTTCCTGCACTCTTTGAATTTTTACGGAATTAAAAACTTCGCCTGGTTTTATATCAATGTATCTTTGTATAACGAAATCTTTTGTTTTTGTATTTCCCGCTATTGAAATATTTTCTATATGCGCTTTATCGTTTTCAACTATATCATACATAATATTTACTATCTTTGCATCTTCGTTTACTGTAATAACGGGAATAACTTGCCTAAATATATATCCTCTTTCAGAATATTTATTTTGAATTCCTTGATAATCCGTCATATGATAAGTATAATTATATAAAGCGCCTTTTTTCGATTTTATATCTTTTTGTATATTATCCGAAGTAATAATTAAATTTCCTTTAAATCCTATATCTCCAAAATAATATTTTTCGCCTTCGGTTAAATAAATATCGATTATCAAATCCTGGTCGTCCTTTATCTGCGGGTCTCTCCATTGATAAGTAAATTTAACATTATCTACTGCGGCTTTATAATATCCTCTGTCAGCGTAATATTTTACTACTTTTGCTTTATCGTCTTCAAATTTGAATTCGTTAAATTTTCCTAAAGATAAAAATCCGTTTTCTTTAGTGGACATTTGCCTTTTAAGTTCGTTATCCGAAAAATGCGTATTTCCATGAAATTTTATAAATGCAACTTTTATCTCGTTTCCTTCGACAATATCCATTTCTATATTTACTTCAAACAATTCTTTATTTTCAGTAACTTTCGGTTTTACATAAGCTTTTAAATATCCTTTATCTTGATAATTCGTTATTATAGAATTAACCGCATCATTTAAATTCTGCGGAATATAAGGGTCGCCCGCTTTCATTATAGGTTTTATAACATCGTTTAAAGCCGTTCTCGTTAATCTTTTATTTCCCGTATATGTAATATCTTTTATTAAAAATCTTTCGGCTACGATTATATTTAATATTACTCCGTTTCCATCGCTTCTTGCATCGATTGCGACTCTTTCAAAAGATTGGGTATCGAATAATTTTTTTATCGCTTCGTTAATTTCGGCTCTTGAAAATTTGCTTCCCGCTTTAATCGGAAAACTATTTTTTATTTGAGTTTCGGTAAGTCTAACCTCGCCCGTTACTTCTATATCGTTTATTATTAATCCTTCGTAAGCGGCTATATTTCTCGCGTTTTTTAAATTATCAAAATCGCTTTCAACTGCTATTAATAAAATAAAAGTAAATAAAAGAATAAATACGGAAAATAAAATAATAAAATATTTTTTACAAAAATTCACTAAAATCTCCAAGTTGCCAACAATATCAAAATCTAGTTTTGAATCTCCAACGACCGATTAAATTAAAATCTTGCCCTATTTCTTGAATGTATTGTGGGTTTATTTTATATTCAAATGTCAAATTTGCAAGCCTGTAATTTTGCCAAATAATCGGAGCTGATATTTCAAAACCGACTCTATTATCAAAATAGAAAGAATCTTTAGGTCTGCCAAAAAGATTCGGTCTATTCGGGTCTTTAGCGTTATAAGTAATATCCCATTTTACATACAAATATTTTGAAAAAGTTTTTCCAATGCTTGCGCTCGTATTATTAAAAAATTTAGCAAGACTCAAATTATTATTATAAGTTATAATATTATTTACGGCGGAGCTACTTATATTAAAAGAATCTATTATTCCGATTCTCATTATCCATCTTTCAAAAGGTCTTAAAATAGTATTTCCAAATATTAAATCGCTATAGCTTCCCACAACCTGTCCGACTTGATTATTATTTTCGCTTCTGCTATTAAAATAACTTGTAGTTTGAGCATACATCTGCTCTTCTCTATTGTCAAAAGTTCCTTGCGGTATTCCCGCTAATTGATTTACTTGATATTGTCCTAATGTAGGTATTGTATAAAATCTAACGGGCAATATTCCCGAAGTATCGGGATATAATAATTGAGATAATCTCGCGTTCATTTCCATATATAAAGTAATGCTCTCTCTCGATACTTCATTTTCAAAAGATTCTGAAGATGTATTATTTGCAGTAGAAGGATAATATTTTTTATTTGCAAAAGCCGTAGCTTCTATTATTGGGTCCGAACTATTATTATTTGGAAAAGTTATAGAACCGCTTTCTAATTTATATATATTTTGTAAATAATAAATATTTCCTCTTGCCAAATTAATCGTTCCCGTTAATTCTATTCCGTCCATTATGGAACTATAAACTCCCATTTTAGAGCCTTCTTCCAAATAAAAATCTCCAACTAAAGCATTATAAGCTCTAACCTGTTTCCAAGCTTCGATTATAAAATCCCAATATATTCTGCTTGCCATTCCATAAATATGCTGTGAATAAGTATTTCTGTTATTTATAGTGTTAATTTGAATATCGCTTTTCATTAAAGTTAATATTCCGCCGATTCTTGGAGCGGATAAGTTTCCGCCGACATTCATATCTAAATGCAAAGGTCCTTTTATTTTCGCCACATTAAAATCTATATCGCCTTCTAAAAGTCCTAATTGTTCGTCTGAAGAAAGCAAATCGAAATCCATATAATTTACGGCGTTTCTAAAAATTTCCGCTTCTCCCGTAACGCTTAAATTCTTTTTTCTTTTTGTATAGAAAGTTAAGTTATTAATATTAAACATATTTCCGTCAAAATTAAAATCCACTATAGCGTTATCGAATATGTCAGAAAAATAAGCCATCTTTACTTTTTTGCCATGCCCTAAAAATCTTCCGTTTATTGCCAAATTATCTTTATCGCCATGAACTCTCGCGTATAAAGTATAAGGTTTATCATCTATTATAAAATTTGTAGGCGAAGATTGTATTTCTGTAAAAATTACATTAAATATTTCAAATATTTCAACATTGAGTTTGCTTGAAGTTAATAATAAATCTACTTGATTATTTTTTGCGTTTCTTATAACTCCGTCTATATTTAGCATTTGATTATTATCGTATATATAATTTAATTTAGTTTTATTTTCTTTTTCTTCTCTTAAAATAGTTCCGTTTATTCCATGCGTTTTATTATTTGTAAAAGATATTAGATTGTCCGAGTAAGTCATTATAGTTCCAAATTCGGGCAATATTCTTCTGTTAATCGTTATCGGACTCGTTTGAATTCTATATTCCGAAATTCCATTTGGCAATTTTCTCATATTATAATTTATATTTCCGCTATACGAACTGTAGATAAATAGATTATCAACTTCTATTTGCATATTCTGTAAATCTTTTGAAAAATAAGCGTAAGGAATTCTAATCTGTTGAGGTTTCTTAAACGCTTTAGTTATAACCATTCCGCTACTTCCCGTTTTAGTCATAACAAAATCTTTAAACTCAAATTCGTTTTTTCCATAATAACCCGTTAATGAAATATCAAACCTATCTTCCAATACTTCCAAATCTTTTATATCAAATCTATCAAGATAAATAATTGGATTATTTAATAAACCGATTACCGTAGCATCCGCCGATAATATTCCATAAATTCCGTTGGCGTAATTCAAATTAAAAGGCAAATCCGAAACGGTTAATTTTCCATAAACATTATTTTTATTAATCGAAGCGTCTATTACCAATCCGCCGTCATTATCCGCCGATTTAAATAAAGCCGTAAATTTATTAATTCCGTCTCTATTATCCAAAATTCCGTTTCCCATAACTCTATTTGCGCCATAATCTACAATTATATTTGTAAAAACTAAACTTTGATTTGAAAGCTCGAATTGAGTATTTAAAGTAAAAATCGGAGCGACATTTTTATCGAATTTTACATTTCCGTAAATATAAAAAGGTTTTTGAGTATAATTGTCGATTGAAATATCAGCGTTAATAACATTATTGTTTATACTTAATTCTTTAGGCGTTTTAATATTTAAATTCAAAATTCCGTTTGTCGTTATAGAACCGTTTGCGATAATTTCCGATTTTTCTGTAGAGGCGTAAATTATTTTATTTCCGTTTGTAGCATCTAAAGTAAAACCGTTTAAATTATATTTTCCAAAAGGACTTTCAACATTTCCGTTAAGTTTTACATTAAATTTTTTATCGTATTCTATATTTGCTTTAGCTTTTATATCGCCGCTGTCGGATAGTTTATAATAAATATCGTTAAGCTCTATTATATTGCTATAAGCCAAAGCGCCTATTCTTATTAAATATTCTTCCGTATAAATTTTTCTCGAAGCCAATTCTAAAGAATGAATATTTCCCTTTCCGTCCGTATATAAAGCGTTGCTCATGCTATAATTAACATTTAAAGAAGATAAATTATCGATAGGATTTCTTCCTAAAATTACAATGAAAATATCTTGAGGAATAGTTCCTTTTGCATTTACAATTACGGGTTTTGTATTATCTAATGAAATATTAGCGTTTAAAGGCTCTTTATATTTATCTTCAACTAAATTAATATCTACTTCTTTATCTTTAATTTTATAAATTATATTCCAAGCCAGAGGTTCTTTTAAAGCTCCGTTATAACTTAATTCATGCATCGTAAATCTCGTTATAATTTTTTCTTTGCTTGAAGATATTGGTTTTAAAGTTAATTTTGAATAGAGATTATTTGCTCCAGCGTATATATCGTTAATATTTAATTCTAATTTGCTTAATATAGGATTTTCTATAGGAATTATTCCGCTTGCTATTATATTTCCGTTTAATAAATTCATTATAGCGTTTGACAAAACTATATTATTATTAGTTAATTTAGCTTTCACAAATAAATCGTAAAATTTATCTTTCGCTTTCAAATCCATATCCAAATATAAATTTTCATTTTCTTTTCTATTTCCCACAACATTTATATTTGCATATTTAAATCCTTCAATAGCGTTGCTTATGCTTTTTATTCTGTTATTGTCTAATTTGACGAATTTATGAACTATCGGCGTATCCAAAGCTATATTCATTAATTTGTAAATAGTATTTTTATCTATATCGATATTTGTAATTGAAAAATCTAATCTCTTATCGTTATAATCGTATATTAAATTCGCCAAAATATCATCGTAGTTTTTTAACTCTCCTTCCATTTTATCATTATAATCGTTTGTAAAATCTAAATTGTATTTAAATAAATCTTTTTTTTCGTCATGTCCTAATATTATAGAATGAATTTCAGATAAATCGGGACTGCTTTCCATCGAAAAATATATTGAAGTTTTATCGGGCAAATTAATATTATAAGATAAAAAATATCTATAAGTTCTAAAATTTCCGTTTAAAGAATCGAGAGATATTTCTGACACTTCGCCGTTGTCTACAATTTTTGTAGAGAATTTTTTTATTCTTATATTTTTATCAATAAACAAATCGGTAATATTATCTATAGCGGTTTTTATATCGCTGTTGTTTTTTGAAGGCTTATCTGTTTTTTTATTAAAAATAGAATTGTCAAATAAAGCGGGATAAAAATTAGCGTTATTAATATCGGCTTCGCTAAACATATAAAAAATATCTCTATTTATTAAAAGCCTTAAAGGATTAAATCTAACGGAAGCAAAATCTAAATCAAAAAAAGCGTTTGAATTATTTTTTGAATATAGTTTAACATCTTCTAAAATAATTTCTAATTTATAAGATACGCTAATATCCGATATCGATATATTTATTGGAGAGACTCTATTTATATAAGATACGATATTGTCTAAATATTTTTGCTTATTTTTCAAAACCAAAGTCGCGCTAAAAATTGTCGGGATTAAAAAAGCTAGCAAGGTTGTCGCCATATACATTTTAAATAAAGAGCGCTTTTTTTTACGCACTAGGGCGCGCCTCCAAATATATTAATATTAATAATAATAACCTATTTTTAAAATAATTGTTATATATTAAATTTCGGTATATAAGGCTTATAATTCATTTATACAATAGCAAAAAAAATTGCGAATTTTATATATATATTATTTTCAAAAATTTGACAAAAAATAAAAATACTATAATATAAGGATATTATTTAATTTATTTGGAGCTTTTATGCTTAAAGAGTTTATAAAAGGAAATGTAAAAATAGTCGATTCGGTATCAAATTGGGAAGAGGCTTTGAAAATCGGAGCGGAGTCTTTGGTAAGAAACGGCAATATTGAAGAAAGATATATTCAAGCAATTATCGATAATGTTTATAAAAACGGTCCTTATATTGTTCTTATGGATGGAGTTGCAATGCCGCATTCTCGCCCCGAAGAAGGCGTTATAAAAAAAGGAATGAGTTTTCTAAAAGTGAAAAACGGCATTGATTTTTATAAAACCGAAGAAAAAGTTTATTTGTTTTTTACATTAGCGGCTGAAGATTCGGACGGACATCAGGATGCTATCGCCGAACTTGCAGATTTTTTGGGAGACGATGAAAAAGTTGAAAAATTAATAAAAAATGATATTGACGAAGAGGGGTTATTAAATTTATTATAAATTAATATTAAGTTATAATATGGAGGATAAAATTATGTTAAAAGTATTAGTATCCTGCGCTAACGGAACGGGAACGAGTTTAATGATGAAGAAAACGACTGAAAATGTATTAAAATCGTTAGAAATTAAAGATTTTGATATTCAAACTTGCGCTTTATCGGGCTGCGAACATTCTGCCGTTAATTATGATATTATATTTTGTCCTGTAAATTTTATTGATATGTTCAAAGAAGCTATAGATAAAGGCGTAAAAGTTATAGGTATAAAAAATATTCTTTCTGAAGACGAATTTAAACAAAAACTTGAAGAATCTGGATATTTGGAAGATTTGAAAAATAAATAATATGTTATTGTTTTTTATTTCTTAAAGTGAGGTTTTATTAAATGCTCGAAGAATTAAAAAAAGAAGTTTTTGAAGAGAATTTAGAACTCGTTGAAAAAAAATTAGTAATTTATACTTGGGGAAATGTAAGCGGAATTGATAGAGAAAGTAAAATTTTTGCCATAAAACCGAGCGGAGTAGATTATGATATTATGAAAGCGGAAGATATGGTTTTACTCGATTTGGAAGGCAAAAAAATCGAGGGAAAATATAAACCTTCTTCAGACACTCCAACGCATATAGAATTATATAAAGCTTTTCCAGAAATTGGGGCTATAGTTCATACTCATTCGTCTTACGCTACAAGTTGGGCGCAGGCAAGAAAAGATATACCCGCTTTTGGAACTACGCATGCCGATTATTTTTACGGAGATATTCCATGTGCAAGAGCTTTGACAAAAGAAGAGATTGAAAACGATTATGAAAAAAATACGGGACTCGTTATAATAGAAACTCTTAAAGAAAGAAATATTAATCCTATGGATATTCCAGGTATAATAATAGCATCTCATGGACCTTTCGCTTGGGGCAAAGATTCAAGGCAGGCTGTTTATAATGCGGTAGTATTGGAAGAGATTTCTAAAATGGCTTATAGAACTATACAAATAAATCCAAATATAAAATCTGTTGAAAAATATCTATTGGATAAACATTATTTTAGAAAACATGGCAAAAATGCATACTATGGGCAAAATTAATTAATATCATAGCAATATTAATTATTAATAAAAGAATATTTATGAAAACTATTGAAGAGTTAATAAGAAAATTAATAAAAAATCAAATTGATTATAATGTATTTATAAAATTCAATTCAAAAACCGTAATCGAAAAAACCGCATTGACTAATTTAATAAGAAAAGCGATTAGCGAAAATTATATTCAAAAAACGGACAATAATTTATTAAAAATTACGAAAGAAGGAAGAGAATATATAAATAAACTTGAAGGAAAAGAAATAGCTCCTAAAACGATTCAAAATAAAAAAATATCGGTAAATCCGCAAAATGCAAAATTGGATTCAAAAATCATAGCGGAAGCTTATAATATAAAATCCGATTTTAGCGAAGAATTATTAAAAATCGCAAACGAAATAAATAATAATGCAATATTTGATTGTAAAGATAGAATTGACTTAAGAGAAATAAAAACAATAACTATAGACGGCGAAACCTCAAAAGATTTGGACGATGCAATAAGCGTAGAAAAAATTGAAGATAATTATAAAGTTTATGTTCATATATCGGATGTAAGCCATTTTATAGATATCGATTCTCCTTTAGATTTGGAAGCTAAAAGCAGAGGAAATTCTTCTTATTTGATAGATAAAGTTTATAATATGTTTCCCGAGATTTTATCAAATAATATAATGTCTTTAAATGAAAACGAAGAAAGATTTGCCTTAACTTTAATTTTTATTATTGATAAAGAAGGCAATATTTTAGAATCTAATATTTTAAAAAGTTTAATAAAATCCGACAGAAGATTATCTTATAATTATGCGGAAGATATTATAAATAAAAAAGTCGAAGAAGAAAATTGGCTTTTGGAATTAATAAATAATTCTTTGGATATAAAAAATATTTTATATAAAAAAAGAAAAGAAGGCAGAGGAATAGAATTCGACAATAACGATATAAAAATAGTTTTAAACGAAGAGGGAATTCCTATAGAATTTTACGGAGAAGAAAAAAAGCAATCCGCTCATATAATAGAGGAATTAATGCTTTTGGCAAATAGCGAAATAGCTAAAAAATTAAAAGATTATGACGGAGTAATATTTAGATATCATGGTTTGCCTGACGAATATAGATTTAATAATTTTAAAATACTCGCTCATAATAAAGGCTATGAATTAAAAAAACTTGAAAACGGCGGATACGATATAAAAGAATTTATAGAAAGAGTAAAAGGAAAAGCGGAAGAAAATTTGCTTACTTCCGTTTTGCTTCGTTCTATGACGCCATCTTCTTATAGCATAGTAAATAAAAGTCATTTCGGTTTGGGATTAGATTATTATACTTATTTTACATCGCCAATAAGAAGATACGCAGATTTGCTTATTCATAGAATAGTTAAATCGGTTTTAATAAATAAAGATAAAGAGATAGATTTAAAATTAAAAGATTTATGCAAAGATTCTTTTGATAAATTATCTATTCTTGATAAAACTTCAAATAAAGCCGAAAGAAATGTTAGACAAGTTAAAGCGGCAAGATTTATGAAAGACAGACTCGGAGACGAATATTTTGGAATTATAAGCTCTATGTCTAAATACGGAATAACTGTTGAAATAGAAGGGCTTGAAATTGAAGGATTTATTGAGTCGCATTATGTCGGTTCTGATTATAGATTTTATCAAGATATGCAATGCGTTTTTATAGAAAAAGTAAAAGCTTATGAGCTTGGAGATAGAGTTAAAATTTTTGTGGCAAGCGTTAATGTTGAAAACGGTAAAATAAATTTTTCTTTATAATTTTTTTTTAAGAAGGTTTATATAAGGTTCTGTTTCTATAGAAGATTCTTCAATTCCTATTTCTTTTAATATCGATTTTAATTTTTTTATTTGATTTTCTATCGACTCTTCATTATTTAAAAATTCAATTTCTATAAAGTCGCCCAAATTCTTTATATTCGACAATTCAATTAAAGCATTTTTATATTTGAAAGCATAACCTTTTTTTTCTTTTTTAACATATTCTCTATAATCCATTAAAGAAGATAAAAAATTGATTATAAATTTAGATTTTTTTTTGCTTACTTTAATCTCTCTCTCTTCATTAACTTCAACGGCGTCTATTATACTTCTTATTTTTGAGCAAAAAGTATAACCGCCATGTTCAATTCTTAATCTTATGCAATTATTTAAATTTATATTTCCGCTTTTTATTTCGGAGTTTTTAGCAAAATAAATATCTTTTTTAAAATATTTTTTTTTGAATTTTGCGTTCTTATATAAAAAATCTAAAGTCGATTTTACATTTTCAATATAAGCTTTTATTTCTATTTCGGCATTATTTTTTTTACTCATTTTAATTTTGTATTTATATTATTTAAATATTTTTTATTATAGTATTATAAATTATTACTACTAAAAAATAAAGATTTCTTAAATTGTTAGTCATTGCGAGGCTTTACCGAGACTAAAGTATTTCGTTGACGAAGGTTAACAGCAGCAAAAAAGAAATGCTTCTTTATAAAAAATTATTCATTATAATTAAATTATATGTATTTTGTAAATGTTTTCTTCATTTTTATTGCCGTTTCCATTATCCAATCGAATTGCTCGTCCCATTTTTCTTTATTATCAAATTCAACCTCTTTTTTTTGAGCTATTATTCTACATATCTTTTTATTATTTTTAGGTAATTTTTGCCAATCAAACTGAAGTCCTGCTTCGTTTTCTATATTTTCTTTATAATTAAAAAGATTATCAAAAAGTCCTTTGTTATCATATATTCGTAGTTCAATTTTAATACTGTTATCTTTTCGTGTTTGCCAAACTACTATATTACAATCAGAGTTCCCAATACTCAAACCCATATAAGGAAATTTGGATGGTTTTCTTTTACCAAAGTTTTTAGCATATTCCGATTGAGCATCCTTAAAAGCGTAATCATTATATGCCGTCCAATATTCGTATCTTAATTGTTCTGTTGGATTTAAATCCATGTTTTTTATTTCTTTTGCCCATTCGTTCGGTCTTTGAATAACTTCAAATTTAACGGCTGGCTTAGAATTTTCTATTTTATATATTTTTATTTCGCATAAAAAGAAACCGATTTCTTTATCGGTATGATTATTAAGCCATTCTATTGCGGCTCTATGTTCTTCTCTAGCTTCTTTTACTATCCAAATAATAATGTTAGCTTCTTTCCCCGATGCATAAGTTATCAATTTTCCAAGATGGTCGTGGTCGGTTGCCTCTAATTGATTTTCAATAATAATTTTTCTATCCGTTTCCGTTTCCGAAGCATATATATCCACATTAAAATCTCCGACATTCGACTCTCTTTCTTCTACCGTAATATCTATACCTATGGCTTCTGACAATAGCGATATATTTTCTTCTTTGGCAAGCCAAGGCGTAAAATCGGTAGCTTCATTTTTCCAATAGTCTCTTAAATCCGTAATTTCTTCAAGCTTTCCAAATTCTTTACTCATAATAAATCTATCCTTATTTAATTATAAAAAATTAATTTTATCATTATAAATATAACATTTATATTTATAATTTCAATTCAATATATTATTTTAAGCTACAAAAAATTTAATTTTATTATATAATGATTTTAATAATAAACAAAAATAAATAATAAATAAATTTCATTAAAATAAAAAAAGAAAATTATAAAATGAATAAAATTAATATAGCTTTGCCGAAAGGCAGATTATTAAAAAAAGTCTACGATTTATTTAAAAAGATAGGATACGAAAATAAAGAATTGCTTGAAGACAATAGAAAACTTGTTTTTGAAAATAAAGGAATAAGATATTTAATCGTCAAACCTTCCGATGTAGGAATCTATGTAGAAAAAGGAGTCGCAGATATTGGAATTGTTGGAAAAGATATTTTGCTTGAAAACTCTCATGATATTTACGAATTATTAGATTTGAAATTTGGAAAATGCAAAATATGTATGGCTTCAATTAAAGATTATAAAGAAGATATTGAGAGAAGATTGAGAGTCGCCACAAAATATATAAATGTGTCGAAAAAATATTTTGATTCTATAAATAGAGATGTCGAAATAATAAAATTAAACGGTTCGGTAGAATTAGCGCCGATACTTAATTTATCCGATGTTATTATAGATATTGTGGAAACGGGAAGCACTTTAAAAGAAAATAATTTAATTGTGATTAAAGATATAGTAGATTATATAAGCTCAAGATTGATTGTAAATAAAGTGAGTTTTAAGTTTAAAAATAATTTAATAACAGAAATAGTTAAAAATATTGAGGAAGTATTATGATTAAAATTATAAATTATAAAAATGGAGATTCTTTAAAACCGATTTTAGCAAGAAGTCAATTTAGTTATGATAATATTAATAAAAAAGTTAAAGCGATAATTGAAGATGTAAAAAAAAATGGCGATAGGGCTTTGATTAAATATAATAAAGAATTCGATAAAGCCGACACAAAAATTTTGGAAGTTTCTAAAAAAGAAATTGACGGAGCTTATAATAGAATAGATAATAAATTTAAAAAAACTTTGCATTTAGCTTATAAGAATATTGAAAAATTCCATAAAAAACAAATTAGAAACGGATTCATAACTAACGAAGAAAACGGAATCGTTATGGGACAAATAATAAATCCGATTGAAAAAGTCGGCGTTTATATTCCTGGCGGAACGGCGCTCTATCCTTCAACGGTTTTAATGAATGTTATTCCCGCGAAAGTTGCTAAAGTGCCTGAAATTATTCTTGTCTCGCCTCCAAATAAAAATGGGAAAATAAGCGATATTATTTTAGCGGCGGCTAAAATATCGGGAGTCGATAGAGTTTTTAAAATTGGCGGAGCGCAGGCAATTGCGGCTTTAAGTTATGGAACTGAAAGCGTCCCTAAAGTTTACAAAATAGTCGGACCTGGAAATATTTATGTCGCAACAGCAAAAAGACTCGTTTATGGAGAAATTTCTATAGATATGTTTGCAGGACCGAGCGAAATTTTAATTATAGCGGATGAAAATGCAAATTCGATTCATATTGCTGCAGATATGCTCGCTCAAGCCGAACATGATAAATTAGCCTCAAGCGTTTTAATTACGACAAGCGAAAATATCGCAAGTAAAGTAAAAGAAGAATTATATAAACAATTAAAGAATTTAAGCAGAAAAGAAATAGCGGAAGAATCTATAAAAAATAACGGAAAAATAATTATAACTAAAACTATCGAAGAGGCGATTTTTATAAGCAATGAATTAGCTCCCGAGCATTTGGAAATAAATATAAAAGAACCTTTTTCAATTTTATCAAAAATAAAAAATGCAGGCTCTATATTTTTAGGAGCGAACACTCCCGAAGCTTTGGGCGATTATTTATCTGGAGCGAATCATGTTTTGCCTACAAGCGGAACTGCAAAATTTTCTTCTCCTCTTTCGGTTGATGATTTTATCAAAAAATCTTATATAACTTATTATACTAAAAACGCTTTGAAGAAAGTTAAAGATAATGTAATTAATTTTGCAGAAAGTGAAAAATTGGAAGCGCATGCAAATTCGGTTAGAGTGAGATTTTAGAAGTAAGAAATTGATAAATATAAAAATTATATTTTTTATTTATACTTGACAAATTTTCAATATTAATTATAATAATTATGAAAAAATTTTAATTGGAGAATATTATGCCTTATTCAAATATTTATGAAATTATAAAATTAAAAAAAGTTGCAGAGAATTTTGGAGATAAACGAAATACTGTAAAAAAATTTTCAGATGGTAGTGAGTTAATTACAGAACATGGTCGGAAATCTGAAAATGATTTTAAAATTATTCATAAATCCAAAACGGGTAAAGAAAAACTATATAAACATGAAGAAATTTTTGATAAAGTAAATAATTCATCCAATAAAGATAAACTACTTGAAGATATAAATTTAATTTTTAATGGCTTACCACCTTCAAAGAATTATGTTGCAAATATAGATGACGAAGTTAGTTTAGAATTTTTCAAATGGGTATTCATACAGGAAGATATAAATTATCCAAAAGGTAAAGGCAGAAAATTAACTTTAGATGCATTAAATTATTATATTGATAATAACTAATAAAATTTAATGAATTATTAATGTGGAGTAGTTATGAATATACATATATGTATGGCATCGGATAGTAATTATGCTCCTTTTATGTGCAGTTGCATAGCGTCTATTTTGGTAAATTCTAATGAAGATGATTATATAATATTGCATATAATTGATAATGGCATATCCGAAAAAGATAAATCTAAAATTTCTACGCTAAAAGAAATAAAAAATTTTGAAATTAAATATTATATACCAGATATAGAGCAATATAAAAATTGGTTTGAAAAGATGGATAATAAAGCCCATTTCAGTTACGCTATGTTTGCCAGACTTTCTATTCCTAATCTAATACAAGAGGATAAAATATTATATCTTGATTGCGATATTATAGTTAATAAAAGTTTAAATGAATTATTTAATATAGATATTTCAAAATATTATTGCGCGGTTGCAAGGAGACCTAAAGAAACAGATGACCTCGAAAAAGATAAATTGTATCTCGGATTAAGTA
>OLHA01000685.1_pt1 | contig 19558 bp, 23 predicted proteins | sample 1605961 | NCBI WGS metagenome assembly OLHA01 (sample SAMN03283288) | human gut metagenome | biome: human-associated habitat; material: feces | host: Homo sapiens | place: Peru | collected 2012
TTCTCTTGTAAATTTAAAATAATTAGGGCTGCCCGTTTCTTTTTGGACAGCCCCTCTCTGCTAGTTTCTAAGTCTGTACATAACGCCGCCTGTAAATGCGGCTCCCAGAATAACGGCAAACTCGCACAGAGCTGTTTTTCTCCAGAATGAGCGGCTTTTTAGAATGCGCCTGTTTTCTTTTTCAAACTGCGCCTTAAGTCCCTCCTGCTGCAAAAACAAGGCTTCATCAACCGTTTCTTCAAGAATTCTTTCAAGTTCAGCTGCAAGGGTTTCATTGCCCAGAGTCTGATCCGGCGGCAAGTCCTGCGTTTTTAACTGCGCTTCTGATTCTGCTTTTTCCGTCAGAAACAATTTTTCTGCACTCGCCGGAAAAACCATGTTTACCGCCAGAACCACGGCGGCTATTTTTTGCATTATATGAGAATGGCTCATTTTCTTTACCTCCTACATCCATAGATGAATCCATAGCGGCATAGCTTCCCAAAGCTTTTGGCAGAACCGCCCCGCAAAGAGCAGAAATCACAACAGAAGCCCAGGCCGCATCCCCTATATATCCAAGCCTAAGAAGCACTGTCGCAATTAAAACTGCAAATCCCTTGTACCCTGCAAGTTTTCCTGCAAGAAGAAGCAGCCTTTTAAATACATTCTGAAAAAGCTCTGCATAAGTAAAATGAATACTTTCAATCTTTGTCATACAGCAAGCCCTCTTTTTACCATCCTTAAATGAGAATATATCAGCTTCATCTCACTTTCACTGCGGAATGCGCCGCATTTATTTTCCTCCAGCCGGGAAACATTTACATAGCAAGCTCCGCACCAGCCCGCCACATGAACAGCCCTGCCCTGCGCGTCAAGAAAGAATGCCGCGTACAGGAAATTTGAGTTGCAAAAGGTTTTTACATTTTCTGTAAAAAATCTTCTATACAATTCATCTGCTGTAACACGAAGCCTTATTCCAAGAGAATGGCTTACAGCGGAGCATAAAGAGCCAGAGCAGTCGCTTCCGCTTGGAGAAGAGCCTCCCCACACATAAGGCGCGCCCTCAAATTTTCTCAGTTCCTCAAAGTATTTTTGCTGAATGCTCATGCCGCGCCTCCCAAGAATGCTTTTAGCACAGCGAATCCTGCAGAAGCAAGGGCAACCGCTCCCGTACCAATAGAAACAATCTGGCAAATCCTAGCCGCCTTTTCTGCGGAAGATTTTTTAAGGCTTGTTTCCAGAGCCCCCAGACGCTCAAGAGTTCTGTTCTTGAACTCGCACATTTCTCCACGCATAGAGCAGAACTCACCGTAGAGCTTTGTAAGCAACTCATTTTCCATAGCCGCCTCCTTGTAAAAATATTGGCTTGCGCAGTTAATGCGAAAGTCTTTTCCAAGAGGATAAAGCCAAACGATGAGCCAAAAATGATAGCTTTTACGCTCATAAAACAGCGCGTAAATGTTATCAATTCAAGGGCTTTGCCAAGCTGTATATTGTACACAACGAACGGCAGACAAAACATCCGCGTTGCGGACTTCTGCCTCAAAAAACAAAATGCCGGGCAAGCAAGGCGCCTGCAGGTCCGGCGGGAGAAAATTATGTTAAAGATTTCATTAAGAGAGAACAAGACAGCCAATGCAAAGTCCCCTTACCATTTCTATTCAGAAAATTCCGGAGTGCTCACATTTGACGAGCTCATCGACGAGATGGCAAAAAACAACACGACTATAACAAAGGCCGACATTGCAGGAGCAATGAATGTGTACAAGGAAGTTGTTATTCGCTATGTGCAGCTTGGCTACAAAGTATACTGCCCGTTTGGACAGGTCTATATCTGCGCAAAAGGAACTGCAAATGACAAGCTTGCTTCTTTTGAGCCGCACCTTTCCGGCAACGACCACGATCTAAACCTAAAGCTCACTGTGGACAGCTCCGTAGCAAAGACAGTGCTTGCAAACACAAAAACAGAGCGTGTGTCAGGAAGATATAAGATGATTCCGTCAATAGAAGAAATCCAGAACGTAAATGGAATTGCATTAAAAGAAGCAAAGCCAGGAAATGTAATCAGGATAATCGGCGAGTACCTTAAGCTTGACGAAAATGACAGCGAGCAAGGAATTTTCCTTACAAAGGGAGATGTTTCAATAAGGCTTGAAAACTACATCTGGAACAAAAACAAGCGGATTGACGCAATGCTTCCGGCAGACATTGAAAGCGGCTCATACAAGGTCAGCATAAGGGCAAAGCCAAACACAATCCTGTACAATGGCAGCTTTATTAAAGAAATTACAATAAGCTAAAAGAGACTCTGAAAAGAAGTCTCTGCGGCATGTCTAAACGGCATGCCGTTTTTTTGTTTATTGCAATAAACTTAAGACCAAAGGAATACTTTCTAAGACCTGAAGAGATACTTCCTAAGAGGCTAAGGAATACTTCCTAAGACCTGAAGAGATACTTCCTAAGAGCCTTAGGGATACTTACTTAGGGCTTTAGGAATATTCACTCAGGGTCTTAGGAATACTTACTTAAGGCTTTAGGAATACTCTCTTTAGAAATTCTAACATAAACAAATATTCTCATCTTGAAAGCCATTAATGTAATCACTATTATTTTAATAGACATTATATTAACATAGGTTACAATAAGATGAAAAAATTTTATGACAGAAAAAATGAGTTAAAAATTCTCGAGCAAATAGAAAAGAACTCTTACTCAAATGCGGCTTTCACTATAATCACAGGCCGAAGACGAATTGGAAAAACTGCGCTATTAAAGAAATTCATATCTACAAAAAAATGCTGCTACCTTTTTACCACCAGAAGCTCCGAGCCCATTTTATGCCAGCAATGGCAAAAAGAACTGGAGCAATCAATCGACCTTAAAATTTTTGGAAGCATAACAACACTAAAGGAACTTTTTGAGCAGATAATAGAGTATTCAAAACAGGAGCACTTTATATTAATCATAGATGAATTTCAGGAGCTTCAAAATATAAATTCTTCATTCTTCAGCCATCTGCAGAATATATGGGACAACTGCAAAGATAATTCAAAAATCAACTTTATTGCCTGTGGGTCAGTTTATTCCATGATGATAAAAATTTTTGAAGGCGCAAAAGAACCGCTATTTGGACGCGCCACTGCAAAAATCCATCTAAAACCTTTTACACCTTCTGTATGCAAAGAGATTTTAAAAGACTTTAACCCGCAATACACAAACGAGGACTTGCTCTGCCTATATATGCTCAGCGGAGGGGTTGCAAAATATATTTTTCTTCTAATGGAAAGCGGAAGCATTACGCACACAAAAATGATAAATTATGTAACAGGAATTTCCTCTCCATTTTTAATAGACGGAAAAGATTTGCTTATAAGTGAAATCGGAAAAGACTATGGAATCTATTTTTCAATTCTTTCGCTCATTTCCAGCGGGATGACGGTCCAAAGCGAAATTGATTCTATAATTCAAAAAAATACAGGCTCCTACCTTTCAAATCTTAATAAAACGTTCAATGTTATAAAACCTGTCAGGCCGATTTTTTCAAAGCCAGAAAGCCGCAATGTGCGCTGGCAAATTACAGACAGCTACTTAAGATTCTATTTTAGGTTCATTTACTCCAATCAAAATTTAATTGAACTTGGGCAGTACGATTTACTAAAGAAACTGATTTTGCGCGACTATAAGACTTTTACAGGCAAAACGCTTGAGCAGTATTTTACAGAAAAAATTAATGAAGAGATGCATCTGACATCTATTGGCGGATGGTGGGATAAAAAATCTCAAAATGAAATTGACATTGTTGCAGTAAATGAACTGGATAAAACGTGTCATATTTTTGAAGTAAAAAGAAATGCCAAAAAAATTGACTATAAAGCACTGGAAGAAAAAATAAATGCACTAAGATCAAATATTCCTGGATTTGAAATCAACATGAAAGGCTTAAGTATGGACGATATGTAAAAAGCTTAATGCCCTGCAAAAGTAACGAAAATCTTGTCTTTTTTTCTCTTTCATGGGATAATCCAAAGTAGCAGTTTGGATTATCCCACGAAAAACTTGATTTTGGAAGAAAATATGGCTTTTATAGCTTGTTTACCTGCTTCCGCCGTTTTCGGTGAATGTTGAAAAACGGGTTGTAAAAACTCCCAAGCTTTATTTTGTCGATACAGGACTTGCCTCATATCTTACAAGATGGACGGATTCAGAAGTGCTGCGTTCTGGAGCCATGTCGGGGGCGTTTTTTGAAACATATATTGTTGGCGAAGTACTTAAATCATTCTGCAATGCTGGAATTGAGCCGCCGCTTTATTTTTACAAGGACAAGGATAAAATTGAAATCGACCTTATTATTTTTTTGAACAACACTGTCTATCCGGTTGAAATAAAAAAGACCGCCACTCCAAAAGCAGACGATGCGAAGAATTTTTTTATTACAGGCAGAATCAAGAATGTGGAAATCGCGCCTCCGTGCATTATCTGCAACTGCGGAAAGCCGGTTTCTGTTGCAAAAGGCGTGATGGCGATTCCGGCGGAATATGTGTAGTTAGTCCGATAATAATATATGAGCAAATTATATATTGTTAATTTTTCAAGGTCGGAGTATGCAATGCATATTCCTGTGTTCAGGGCTCTTTGTCCGTCTTACGCTTCTGAGTATCTTAAAAGCCATGAAGTTCAGGGCAAGGAAATCAAGGAAACTGATCACGTGCTTATTGGATGCACTGCGGATGAAAGAAAGGCTCTTGAAGCTCTTCTTATTCTAAGAGAAAAAAAGCTTCATATAACGCTGTATTCAGAGAGGCCTCCAACCGCTCTTTTTTTATGCATTGTCCGCAAGCTGGATAACGTTTCACTTCTTTTCTGCCCGGAAAGCATGGAAGACATTGCCCATTGCGCAGAGTTTTACACAAAAGGAAAAAGATTTGTATCAAAGGCGGCCCAAAGAAAAAATGAAACTGAACTTTTGGGAAGATTCATCAACCTTGAATCTCTAAGCGAAACAAACAGGCTGCTTGTCTTTGCAATTGCGGAAGGATTGTCTTTAAAAGAAATGCAGTCACTTACAGGACGCAAGGAAAGGTACATACAGACTTGCCTTCATAGGCTCAAAGAAAGATTCAATGTGCTTGAAAGGCGGGAACTTTTTAGCGCGCTCTTAAAATGGCTTTCTCTGGACGTTCAAGAGTTTCAGGCAGGATAAACAACAGACGCGAACAATTTTTCTTTTTGTTTACAGACCGGAACAAGCACGCGAGTATTCTTCAGGGCTTTTTTATACAAAACCGGCAGCAGGCTTGAGAACACTTCCACTTTGTGAGTTCTAGACTTGGATTTTACAGTAAGAAGACAGCCGAGCTCTTTCTCTTCATTAAGAATCGGCTCGGCATCTTTTTCAAGTATTCCCAAAAGCATAATTTTTTCTTTTGTTTCCATGTACTATATATATGCTTTTTTTTACAGAAAATGACTGGAAAAGAAAAAACATTGAGCCCAATGGATCTCATATACTATTCTTACAACTGATACGGAGAAATTATGTTAGGTTGATGGCGCACTGCGCCACTTTCGTTGAAAGTAAAATCTCCAACAAATTTTCTCTTTAAAAATTTGGGTAGTGTACACTACCCAAAGGACTTGAAATAGTCCTTTGGGCGAAGTCTCGCCAAGCTCGACTTCGCCCAAAATCAAAAAAAATAAAATCGTAGGAGGATTTTATGAAAAAAATTATTTTGTTGGGTTGCGTGCTTTTAACAACTGTTTGTCTAACTTTTGCAGATGGAACTTGCAAAGATCATGGTGCTTATTCTGGTAGTTATTGTCCCACCTGTGAATACAACAGAGGTTCAAACCTTGGAAGCAGTGCAGCAAATTCTGGCTCTGCGTATAATGATAAAAGATGCAGAGAAGTAAATAATGGTAACTATATACAATCTTATTGGGTTGACAGAGAAAATCAGAATCAAGTGAAAGATTGTGTTGATGGGTACAAAGAGGCTTATGGGGAAAGAGAATGGTGTTCTACATGTAAAAAATATTATCCTAAAGGTGCTCATTCACATAACTAAAGGAGGATGCTATGAAAAAAATTTTTTGTGGGCTAATATGCACTTTATTAACATCTTTTGTTTTTGCTGACGGTACATGTAAAGATCATGGAGATTACTCGGGAAGATATTGTCCTTCTTGTGAATATAATAAAGCATATAACAAAGGTTCATACAATTCTGATCATGGACAGCGCTATAATGATTCATTCTGCAATAGCAGTAACGATAATAAAGAAAAAACTTGCAGAGATGGTTATAGTGATGGCTATGGAGACCAAAAAGAGTGGTGTCCTAAATGTAAAGCATATTATCCAACTGGTACACATAATTGCACAAAGAAATAAGCTTTGAATAAAAAATCTAGTTAAGTGAAATTTGTATGGATTTTCATTTGACAAATGTAATCACCTTAATATATACTTGTTTTAGGAGGAATCCAAAATGATGTATACTAAGGTTTTTACTAGTGGCAATAGCCAGGCTGTCCGCATCCCAAAAGAATTCTCTTTGTCAGAAGGAGAGATGTGCATTCAAAGAGTTGGAAGTACGATTATACTATTTCCAAAGGAAAATCCATGGGAAGCATTTGACAGAAGCTTTTCTGAATTCTCAGATGACTTTATGGCAGACGGAAGAAATCAACCGGAAATGCAAGTTCGGGAAGAGCTTTAATGTATTTGCTGGATTCGAATATTTGCATTTTTCTGATTAGAAATAAGTCTCCCCTGTTGCGAGAAAGAATAAAAATGTATTCTCCGTCGTTATTGCATTTATCAGTGATTACGGTTGCAGAATTAGAATACGGAGCTGCAAAAAGCCAAAATCCTGTAAAAGAACATCAGGCAGTATTGGATTTTGTTTCTCCATTCAAGATTATAAATTTTAAGCCAAGTGATGCAGAAAATTTTGGATTGATTAGAGCCTATCTTGAAAAGAAAGGAACTCCTATTGGACTATATGATATGGAAATAGCAGCACAGGCAATGACAAACGATTTGATTGTAGTTACAAACAATGTTGGTGAATTTGCGAGGGTTCCTTGGATAAAAGTAGAAGATTGGACTAAGGAATAAATAAACCTAACATGGTTTTCAAAGCGGACACAGGCTCAAGGCCTGTGCCGTTTAAAACACTAGTTATGACGACAGGCGCACTGGCCTGCTTTTTGAGGAATAAAAAATGGGAGAAAAAAATAGCTCACTTACAAGAGTTCAACCAGTTTTTGATTATATTAATCTTGATATACAAAAACTAAATCAGTTTTTTTCTTTATTTGATAAAAAAGTTTCTATTACATCAAAAATTCTTTTTTGTAAATATGGTGAAAATGAAGCATCTATAAAACCTCCTTTTTTATAGGCAGAATTTTCCATATATAGTTACAACTGAAATATCTTTATCAACAAAATTGTCTACCTCATCAAAGCCTCCAAACTCCTTGAATTTTAAGTTAGCATAAGAAAGTCCAAATCCATACTTAAATTTATCTTCATGATTAAATATAACTTCCACACCACCTTGTAGTTTTAGAGGTATATAGGTATTCTCTCCTTGTGTAGTAAATCCAGCTTCAGCTTTGCCGTATGGATTAATATAAAATTTAGTAAAATTTAGTGGAATACGGACAGTCGGTCCAAAACTAATTAAATTTAATTTATCTTTGAAAAAATGAATATAGCTCACACCCACACCACAAAAAGAAGAAGGATAAACTGCAATTCCTGCATCAACTCCAATTACCAAGTATCCAGTTTCAGTTGTCTTTGAAGGAATCAGAAGTGGTCCACCTGAATTTCCTCTATCAACTTCTGCGGAATGTTGTATTAAACTTGAAATATCTGGGTTCATCAATTCTTTTATACGAGCAGAAGAATTTGTTACAATTCCTTTTCCTAATTGCCATAAAGGTGTATTACCTAATCCTGGAAATCCTGCTGAATAAACATCTATTCCATCTTCTACATTATCTGAAGAAAAAACTAGTCCCTTTTTAAACGGCTCTTCATTATCTTTAAATTGCAAAACTGCAATATCAATTTTATCATCAATAGCCTTAATAGAAAGATTTTCATATTTTGTTACAGTTCCTGTTTTAGGATCCTCAAACTCAATTGATGCTGATGTTCCATAATCAATTACATGCTGATTTGTAATAACAAAGTTTTTACCTTCTGAATTAACATAAACAAATCCAGAACCAAATCTGCCTTTCAAATAGCCATCAATATAATTGGCATAAGCGTTATAACCTTTTGCCTTTAACTCATTTTGAAAAGCCTTAAGAAAAGAAACTGTTTCTGAATTATATTCAGGTCTTACAATACCTATATATTTTCTAATTTGAGCATAAAATGGTAAATGAAAAAAAACATACCAACAAGAAGCAAACTGAAAAATTTTTTTTTCATATTCGTAAATGTATCATACCGCACAATATATAATTCAAGGCATAAAATTATAAATACACTCAATTATTTGAGGAAAGATGCTAGCAGTACCTTAATATCATTTCTTTATTTTTCTGCTCTTTTCATAAAGATATTCAGGACAAACATCAATTTCATCATTCCACATATAAGAAAGCGGTGCAATACGTCGCAACTCCATCTTCTTTAATGCAAACTCCCAGTTTTGCAACAGTTCATCCTTTGCTGATAATGACAGAACGCTATGCCTGATAATGGCACGGCGCAATGTAATTCCAGCATAGACTAAATGTCATTACAGAAGATTAAAACTTTCAGTCAGAAATCTTTTTTCCGCTAAGCTCGCCGGGAACAGAAATCGGATATTCGCCAGTAAAGCAGCCTTTGCAGAATCCATACTGCTCTGGATTGCATTCACGGCAGGCTTCCAGCATTCCTTCCGCGCTTATAAAAGCCAGGCTGTCTGCTCCTATTTCCTTGCAGATTTCCTCTTCGCTGTGAATGCTTGAAATCAGCTCGCCTCTAGTTGGTGTGTTTATTCCAAAGTAGCAAGGAAATTTTACAGGAGGACTTGAAATTCTAAAGTGAACTTCTTTTGCTCCAGCGCGTCTTAAAATCTGGACAAGGCGGCGGCTTGTTGTTCCACGCACAATGGAGTCGTCGATTACAACAACTCTTTTTCCGTTCACAACAGACTTTACAGCATTGAGCTTTACAAAAACCATGTTCTCGCGCTCACGCTGAGTCGGCGCAATAAAAGTGCGTCCAATATATTTGTTCTTTATGATTCCGCTTGCATAGGGAATTCCAGCTTCCTTTGCATATCCCTGGGCTGCTCCAATTCCAGAATCAGGAACTCCAATAACGACATCTGCAGGAACTCCGCTTTCACGTGCAAGGCAGGCTCCCATTTTTTCACGTGCTTCTGTAACTGGGATTCCGTCGATTATGCTGTCCGGGCGCGCAAAGTAAACGTATTCAAAAACGCAAGTCCGTTTGGAAGTGCGCTCTCCAAATTCAAATGAAAGAACTCCGTCTTCATTTATTATTACAATTTCGCCAGGCTGAATGTCGCGAACATAAGTTCCGTTCACAGAGTCAATTGCGCAGGTTTCGCTTGCAAGAATCCAGCCGTTTTCAACTTTTCCAAGGCAGAGCGGACGGATTCCGTTTGGGTCTCTTGCGCCGATAAGACATTTTTCTGTTGAAACAACAAGCGCAAAAGAGCCTTTTATCATCTGTATTGTATCAGTCAGCGCGCGCTCAAGGCCTTTTTTGTAAGACTTTGCAATAAGCTTTAAAATAACTTCCGTGTCGCTTGTAGAAGAAAATGTGCTTCCTGAATCTTCAAGCATTTCGCGGAGCTGCTCATAGTTTACAAGCTGTCCGTTGTGGGCTACTGCAACCGCGCCGAGCTTTGACTTTAAAAGAAGCGGCTGGGCGTTTTCCAAAGACGCGCTTCCTGCTGTTGCATAACGGACGTGTCCGCAGGCAATGTTTCCTTTTAAGGCTTCAAGATTTTCCGGCTTAAAGACTTCCGCAGTTGTTCCCATTGCCTTGTGAATGGAAATATCTTCGCCGTTGCTTACTGCAATTCCAACACTATCCTGCCCGCGGTGCTGCAACGCATAAAGCGCATAATAAGCCTGAGTCGCGGCATTAAAATCGCTGGCAGAATAAGCCACATATTCTTTTTTTTCTGGTTCACCTTGCTTAGGTGGATTCAAATAAATTCCGACAACACCGCATTCATCGCGCAGCTTGTCTTCCTCTTCTTCAACAAGAAATTCACAGCACTTCATTTTTTTTCCATTAGATATTTATATAGATTATCTGATCAAGCCCGATAATGACACAGCCCTGCACTGACAATGGCACCAGAAATTACAGTTCTATTCCTGAACCGCCGTTTGTTTCTGCATCAGCAGTCATCTTTGCGCGGAATTCTATAAGCTTTGTTTTTATTTCAGGATATTTGATTCCAAGGATTTCGAGCGCGAGATAAGCGGCGTTTTTTGCATTTCCGATTCCGACAGTTGCAACAGGAATTTGCGGCGGCATCTGAACAATAGAAAGGAGAGAGTCCATTCCTGCCAGTCCATTTGATTTTCCCGGATTAATGCATTCAAGAGGAACGCCTACAACAGGAAGAACTGTGCGGCTGGCAATAACACCTGGAAGAGCCGCGCTAAGTCCTGCTCCAGCAATAATTACATCGCATCCTTCTTTTTCTACAGAAGCAATAGTTTTTACAAGCAAGTCTCCGGCTCTGTGCGCGGAAATAACATAAGCCTTGTATTCAACGCCAAATTCTTTTAGAACATCGGCGGATTTTTTCATTGTATCCAAATCAGACTTGGAACCTAAAAAGATAGCAACTTTCATACTGTAAAATATCACAATGAATAAAAGAAATCAACACAGCCCGTATTTTATTCGCCGGAATACGGAAGCAGAATTTCTGACATTCTGTTTATTTCCGCAGAAAGCAAAGTTGAAATCTGCTCATCCTGAATATAATTTACAAGCTCCTTTAAACATAAAATAACTTTTAAAAGAAGCTTTATGCCTGTTTCGTTTTCTTGAACAGAAGACACAAAGCCAGAGTCTTTTCTTGCATTTTCCGCAGAAACAAAAAGACCTTTATTTCCTGACAGGCGCGAAATTATATATTCAAGCTGAAGATTTGTTTTGCTTTCTAGGAAACTCTTTTTCTGCTGCTCAGGAAGATAACGGCACAAAGACTTTAATTTCTTAAAAAGCCGTATTTGGGAATTTTCCAAATTGCCTATTTGCTCTTCTACAGTCTCTGGCATTTTTTCATCACTTAATTCAGAAGACTCTATTTCTTCTTCAGCCTGAACTGACGCTGAAGTTTTTTCAGGCTCGTCGCTTTCCATAAAGAATTCCTGAGCCGCAAGGTCTTTTTCCTCCTCGGAAAAATCATCATCTTCAAAATTCAAGTTTTCATCTTCAAACAAGTCTGCGGAATCTTCAGTTGAACTATCAGTCTGTTCAGACAAGTCAAAAACATCATCTTTGGAAAAATCTTCATCATCAATAAGTTCTTCCGGTTCAGAAATTTCTTCTTCTGGCGCAGGAGTTTCAGGTTCTGTTTTTTGCGGCGCAGGAATTTTTTCTTCCGGCATTTTATATTCACGCTTAGGAAGTTCTTTCTTTTCAATTTTTTCTTCAGGCGGAATTGATATTACATCAGGCTTTTCTTCTTCCAAGTCAAAACTTTCTGTTTCAAAATCAGGCTCAAAAGAATTTTCTTTAGGCGCAGAAGATTTGTCGCCAGATGAAAATGGATTCTGCGCAAAAAAATCTTCCGCACTAGTCTCGTCCTCTTCAAGTCCGCCAACATCTTCGTCTTGATATTCTTCTGGAACTAAATTGTCAAGACCATGAGAATATTTTTCCTTGTCATTGTCTTCCGATTCAGCGTCAAGTTTTCCGTCTGAAAAAACTTCCTCAACAGCGACTTCTTCGTTTTGAAGATTTTCAAAGTCATGCTCTGGTTCAGTTTCTATTTCAGTTGGAGCAGAAGGCTGCATTTCATTTTCAGAATAAGAAATCTCCGGTGATTCAGTTTTTTCACCAAGTCCAATCTCAAAGTTTTCATCCGCATCGCCGAATTCATCTTCAATAGAAGATTCTGCATTTTTAAAAATATTTGTAGAGTCAAGAAGCCTTTTGTTTATCCGTTCAATGCCGTTTTTCCAAGCTTTGCTTTCAGAATCGAATTTTTCAATCTGCCTGTAAGTGGACATTGCCTGCGTAAGATTTCCCTGCGCTTCATAGTTTTTTGCAATGGAATGAAGACCGTCAACATTTTCTGGATTTTGAGCAATATAGCGAAGATAAAATTCCTCGGCTTTTTTTAGATCACCCTTTTGAGAATAGCGCATTCCGCCTTCACGGTAAAAATCAGAGTAGCCAGGATTCATCGCCTTTATCTTTTTAAAGCAGCCGGAAGCCTTGCGCTCGTCTCCAATGCAAATGTAATACTGTCCAAGAAGATTCAGTACATGGAGATCATCCGGATTTTTTTCGTAGGCGCACTGAATTTTTTTTCCGGCTTCTTCAATCCTGTCTGCGCTCAAAAGAATATGCGCATACTGACAAAGCATAGATGAATCTTCTGGAGACGCATTTTCCATGCGACCCATTATTTCAAGCGCGTCTTCATTCCTTCCTGTTGACTCATAAGCAGATGCAAGTCCAGAAAGTGCCTTTGGAAATTCCGGGCGGATTTTTAATGCCTCATTGTATTCAACTTCCGCATTGTCAAAGTCGCTTTGCTTTGTGTAGACATCTCCAAGCTTTGTGTGCATGGCTGCGTCTTTTGGATTTAAGTTCAAAGCGTGTCTTACAAGCTCTCCAGCATTGCGTGTCTTGTTTTTTTTCAAAAGCAAGTCGGCGTAATTTTCTATAGCCTCAAGCCAGCCTGGTTTTGTTTTTAGTGCGGCTTCATATTCAGACTGTGCTTTTTCAAATTCTCCAAGAGCATCATAGCTTTTGGCAAGGTTCAAATGAAGAATCGGATGATTAGGGTCAATTTTAAGTCCGCGCAGATAAGAAGACACTGCGTCCTTATTCTGATTTTTCAGTGCGTAAATTGAGCCTATATGGTTGAACGCAAGAACGTCTTCCGGATTTTCTTCGACAACTCTGTTAAAGCAATTAAGGGCATCGTCATATTTTCCCATCAGCTTGAATGTAAAGCCCAAGTTGTAAAACGACTGGACGTTTGATTCATCTGAAATTACTGCCTGCTCAAGAACAGAAATAGAATCATCATATTTTTTAAGACGTCGGTAAATTCCTCCAAGCGAATTCAAGGCTTCAACATTTTTTGGATCAATGCGGATAATTTCACTAAAATATGCAAGTGCTTTTTCATCATCGCCGCTTTTTACATAGAGATTTCCCAATGAACTAAGAAGCTCAATGTTCTGCGGATCGCTTTTTAAAAGTCCTTTATAAATGCGGGCTGCCTGCTCAAAATCCCTGGAAAGAATCGCGGCGTTTGCCCTGTCCAAAATTCCATTGTTTCGCTTGCTTTCATTATCCATAATTTCTTCCTATTTTTTTGAAGGCCGGGCAAAAACTTCTTTGGAAAGCTCGCCCATAATTCTTGAGTCATATTTTGAGTAAGAGGCTATTGCAAAGTAATAAATTTTTCCGTTCCTCAAGCCGTTTAATTTTATAGAAACAGAATTTCCTGCGTCAATAGGAGACTGACCTTCCAAGGCATCTCTGCCTAGATACTCTCCCGGCCGTTCTCCATAAAAAATATAGTAGCCGCCAACGCTGTCATCAACTGAATAAGGCCATGTCAAAACAACAGAGCCGTCCATTGGAACAGCCGTCAACTTGAACGGAGCAAGAGGAGAGGGAATTTCTTTGTAGTTTATACTTAGCTGTGTAACAGAAGGAGTACGTGAGCCTTTTCCATCTGGATATAAATCCGCTGCAATTTGAAAATAAAGACCGGAAACATTTTCAATTTTTTCTCCAGGCCTTACAGGAATCCATTCAGGAAAATCCTCTGTCCAGTTGTAAAAGTTGTCTCCGCTGCGGATAAAAAATTCAACTCCGGTTTCTGACGGCTTGTCCACAATCGCATTAAGGCTTACAACGCTTGAACCTTGGCTTAAAAGAATTGGTTCAGTCTCAAATCTTCCGCCTGAAATTTTATAGTTGTCAATTCCAAGGTCTTCTGAAACTTCGCTTTTTGATGTGCGCTGAATTCTAAAGTCGTCAATCAAGCCTGTATATTGCGGACAAATGTCAATGTCGGCAGGAACTCCCATAATCGGAGAGTAAACAGAGCCGCCAGCTTCATGCCCGGAAGTTGTAACGTATTTTAAATCTTCAAGTTTGCCGTTGATTCTGTATTCAAATGCGCCTGTGTTCTGATCAAAGTGAATCGCATGGTGCATCCAAATTTCTGGAATTATAGTTGTGTAGCTTGAAAGCGTTATTTCACCGCCGTTTTTTACATAGCCATTGAAAACATTCGTAAACGACCATTCAAGATGATTTCCAAAGAAACTTGCCGTTATCATCTGATAAAGCGGATAGCCTGCGACTGTTCTTGATGAACGCCAAGAAAAAACAATTTCTCCGTTTTCTGCAATTGAAGGTTTGAGCCAGAATTCAATTGTGATTGAGCCGCCCTGCCCTTGCTTTCCGAAAATCGTATCTTTTCCGCCGCGCAAACGTACTCCGCCAGTTCCGCGTGAAAGACCTGAATATTTTCCCATAAATGATTTTTCCGCAGAAACCAGAGAATTGCTTGTAACAGAATAATTTCCAGAAATGTCTTTTACTTCATTGTTTTCAAAATTAATAAGAAGATCCGTGTCTTTATCTAAAGGTCTGCTGTTGGTGGCAAGAACCATCGCGTCATAGCCGAACCTGCCCTTTCCCTGAACAATTCCATCCATTTTTGAAAGTGCCGGCCAGCCATCTTTTCCGCCAAGCACAATGGATTTTTCCTGAGCAAAGGCAGTATTCAAAAGCGCGAAAAAAAATGCTATAATTGCAGTCAAAATATTTTTATTCATAATATGAACGACCATAAAATAAATTCTACGCAAAAACTTTCACATAGAGAGATTCTTCATCAAACCGCGCTAAAAGCACCGTTAAAAAGCGGAGTTTATCTTTGGCGGAATGAAGAACAAACCGTAATCTATGTAGGCAAAGCAAAAAATTTAAAAAACAGACTCACTTCGTATTTCAGCGGAAACAAGGACATAAAGACAAGACTGCTTATAAGCCGCGCCCGCTCTATTGAGTATATTACAACCGACAATGAATATGAAGCTTTTCTACTCGAAAACAACCTCATAAAAAAATATTCACCGCGCTATAATATCAGCCTGAAGGACGGAAAATCTTATCCTGTAATAAAAGTTACAAAAGAAAAATTTCCGCGTCTTTTTAAAACAAGAAACATAACGCATGACGGCTCTATTTATTTCGGACCATTTCCTGACGCCTCGGCATTGGATTCATTTTTAGAAACGCTCTATGAAATCTATCCGCTGCGAAGGTGCAAAAAATTCCGCGAAAAAAATTTTCCGTGCATGTATTATCATATAGGAAGATGCAAAGCCCCGTGCTGCAAAAAAACAAACGAATCCACCTATAATGAATTTATCGAAGAAATTTGCTCGCTACTTGAGGGCAAAGGCGAAGAAACTGTAAAAAAACTTCAAGACCAGATGAAGGAAGCGGCAAAAAACTTGAACTTTGAAAAAGCCGCAAGATTGCGCGATGGAATCAAAGCTTTGGAAATTCTTCAGCACAGAAACATTGTTGAAAGTTTTGAAGGCACAGACAAAGACTACATTGCTCCTTGGCGCGAAGGAGAGCTTGTAAGCTTTACAGTTCTAAAAATGCGCGGCGGAAAACTGCTTGGCAGAGACAACTACAGAACTGTAAGCCTAAACGAGGATTCAGAACTTATCCCGGAATTCATGGCTTCATATTACAATGAAAAAGAGCTTATTCCTCCGCAGATTTATATAATGCAAAGCGACGGAACTGAATTTATGAAGCGGTGGATTTTTGAAACCTACGGAATCAAAACTGAAATAATTGCAGTAAATGAAAATTCACCAGCCGTCCACAAAGCCGCAATAGGAATGGCGCAACAAAATGCAAAAGAAGACATAGTGCGCAGAATGAGAGAGCGCGGAGACTTTCCGGCAATGGAAGAGCTTAAAAAAGAACTGTCGCTTCCAAATCTTCCTGCAAGAATTGAAGGTTTTGATATTGCGCATATCGGAGGAAAATTTCCAGTCGCCAGCTTAATCAGTTTTTACAACGGAAATCCAGACAAGAAGAACTACAGATATTTCAGGCTGAAAACAACGGACGGAATAATAGACGACTTTGCCTCAATGAAAGAGGCGGTTTCAAGAAGGTACACAAGGCTTGTAAACGAAAAAAAAGAATTGCCGGATCTGATTTTAATTGACGGCGGAATCGGACAAGTAAATGCGGTTGATTCCATTTTAAAATCGCTTGACCTTGACATTCCAATTGCAGGTCTTGCAAAACGCGACGAAGAAATTTACCGCCCTGGAAACAGCATGCCAATCCGCCTTCCAAAACGAAGCGATGCGCTTAGATTGCTTCAGCGTGTGCGCGACGAAACACATAGATTCGCAACAAGCAGAAACCAAGAACTTAGGACAAAGGAAAACACAGTTTCGCCTTTTACAAAAATCCGCGGAATAGGTCCAAAACGCGATGCTCTTTTAATGAAGAAATTCGGCACGCTAAAAAGCCTTGCAGAATCAAATGAAAATGAAATTTCAGAGACTTTAAAAGTACCAGAAGAAGCCGCGCAGGAAATTTTAGTTTCAGCAAAAAAACTTTTTCAAGAGCAAAACGCTTTGCTTCAAAAACAAAGGCTTTCAATTGGAGCTGCAGGAACAACAAAAGAAAAGGCCGCACGAAGCAAGCTTAATGAAAACTTAGCATCGGCAGCCCTTGAAGTTGCAAGTCCGGATGATTTTTCCTAGAAAGGTTTTACAGTAACACCCAACGCAAGCATTACAACATCCTTTGAAAGTTCCATTGTGTATCCTGCTTTTTTGTAATCCTCGCTGAAATATTTGCAGTACATCGCAGAGCCAGAAATTGTAACAAGTTTTACAGGCGAATATTCAACACCAGCTCCAATAACAAAGTTGTCAAGAACCGGGCTGAACACATTGTTTACATCAGACTTTGCGCCTTGCTTTCCATAAGAAAATCCAGTTCCAAAGCTAAGCTGCTCATTCAATCTGTAGTCCGCTCCAAGAGCAATTTCCCAAGAATCATCGTAGTCATATTCAGAGCGGTCAATCGGACTTTCAATTGTAGCCTGCTTGTTGAAATAATAGTTGAAACTCATGCTGGCATTCAGTTTGTCAAAGAAAGTGTAGCCTACGCCAAGGTTTAAAACTGCCGGCAAATCATTTTTAAAGTTGTCGCCTTCATCTGCGTTAAGGAAAGAAGACGCATAGGCACCAGTCAAGTCATCGTATTTGTACTTGAGTTTTGTAATTGTCTGATACTGAATTCCAACATCGAGAGTATTCCAGGGCTTGATATGAACTCCGAAAATTCCGCCAAAGCCATATCCGTTTGAATCATAGCCGATTTTTGAGCTTCCGCCGTTAACTGACTTCAAGCCGTCGCATTTAAGTGTAATGTTCTGCTCACCGTGCATAAATCTTCCTGCCGCCGCAACAGAAACCATGTCGTTGATTTTATATGAAGCGCCAAGGATTTCTCCAAGCTGAACTGAATAAACTTCAAGAGAATGTGAAGAAAGCTGCTCCAAAAGTTTTTGGGCATAAGCCTGAGACTGTGCAAGCGGAAGTTTTCCAGCCATAACCACCGCAGTAACTTTCGCTTTTACAGCAGATGCCATTCCCTGTTTAAGCGCCAATGAAGTAAGTCCGGTTCCGTCGCTGTAGTCAAGAGTTCCGCCGCCGCCAAAAACGCCAAAGCCAAAGAACGCCGCCCAATTGTCTTTCTTGTAGACAACCTCAGCATCTGGATAAAAGTAAACGTTTTCATCGTCTTCAAATTTCTGTCCGTCAAGTTTGTCAGCGTAATTCTTTAAAACAAACTGGTTTCCAAGCTCAAAGTAAAGCCCGTCATTCATAAATGCTGTTCCGCCGATATTGTAGAAAACAGCTTCCGGGCGCAAAGTTTCTGTATTGCGGCTAGGATTTCTCATATAGCCCTGATTTAAATTTGTTTTGTTATCCACACCGCCTGCAAAAGCAAAGCCAAGACCAGCAGCAAAAGCCAGCAAAGCAATTTTTTTCATAATAATTACTCCAATAAACATAAAGTTTAACTGGAGAAAAGACTAACACGGATAAGAGACTTAATCAAGACATATTTGTAAAAAATGTCATAATGACATAAAATAACTTCATGTCATTAAAAACTATTTCTTGTCTTGCTTCAAATTTGGAATCACTTCCGCTAAAACTATCGCGCAGAAAATCAAGGCGCAGCCGACGAACATTTTTAACGTAAGGCGTTCACCAAGAAAAATACAGCTGCAAAGAACTCCAAAAACGCTTTCCAACGAAAGGAAAAGAGATGCCAGTGCGGAAGGAACATATTTCAATCCGACATTCTGAAGCACGAAGCAAACCATAGAACTGAAAATTCCAAGGTAAAGCATGGAAACAACAACGGTTGAATTTTTTATAAGTGAAACGTCAAAGTTTCCGTCTAAAAAAGGCGCTGTTAAAAAGCCCAGAACACCGCTCGCCGCAAACTGAAAAAATGTAAGCAGAATCACATCTTCTTTCTTTACAAAAAACGAGCCTGCAATTATGTGAAGCGCAAAGAAAATTCCACAGATTAAGGTAAGAACATCTCCGCGGTTCATAATGTACCAGGCGCCATCTCCGTCAAGGGCAAGCAAGCCTATTCCTGTAAGAGCCACAGCCGCCGCAACCCAGACATACCAGAGCGGCTTTTTCTTAAACACAGGCCAGCCGATAAGCGGAACAAGAATTACATAGAAAGTTGTAAGGAAAGCGTTCTTTCCGGCAGTTGTAAAATTGCAGCCAATCGTCTGAGTAAGGTAACCCAAAAACAGAAGAACTCCCAAAAAGCATCCGTGAAAAAAAATGTCTTTATTTAAATGCTGAAAACGTTTTATGAAAATCAAGCCAAAGCAGACAGCGGCAATTGTAAACCGGATTGCAACCATCCAGGTAGGTCCAACAAAATCCAAGCTGTCTTTTACAACAACAAAAGCAAATCCCCAGATTGCGGCAGTAAGAACCAGTCCCGCTCCAAAAATAATAGAAAGTTCACTTTTTTCCATAGCGGATAAGATAATAAGTTTTCAGTCTACAGGTCAATACGGATTGGATAAAGCCTAAATGAAAAAAAACTCCGTGCAGAAAAATCCACACGGAGCAAGAGTTGGTCTATCCCAAAAGTATCTTTTGTGTCATTTTCGGGCTTGTCCCGATCTGACTATATATGTAGAGATTGTCGTACCAAGCCAAGTACGACAATGACATTTTGTTTTATAAAAAACTATGCAGTAACAGCTTCAAG
>OLHA01000686.1_pt1 | contig 19527 bp, 16 predicted proteins | sample 1605961 | NCBI WGS metagenome assembly OLHA01 (sample SAMN03283288) | human gut metagenome | biome: human-associated habitat; material: feces | host: Homo sapiens | place: Peru | collected 2012
ACTGGTCTTTTCTGAGCGTCGTTTCCTTCACTGGAAGCGACGCTTTTTTGTGTCTTTCTTTCGTCCGGAACGCCTTAAATCCGGTCGAAGAAAGACACTTTCTGTTTTTACACGAGATTCACAAAAAACCAACACAATTACCGACTAAAATAAACCAACGAATCATTACATGGCATTATTCTGAGACAAGGAGCGTTTTCTGTGATCGAAGTATTCCATCTCACGAAAAAATATGGTAAGCATCTCGCGGTCGACGACCTCTCGTTTACGGTCGAGGACGGTCAGATCTACGGTCTGCTCGGCCCGAACGGCTCGGGCAAAACAACGCTCCTTCGCTGTATCAATTTTCTCGAATTTGCCGAAAACGGCACAATCACCGTCAACGGCGAACAGATTTATAACGGCGAAACCGATAATAAAATCAAGGAAAAGGATTTGCGCCAAAAGCGTTTGCATTTCGGACTTGTTTTTCAGGATTTCAACCTTTTTCCGCAGTATAATGTTTTGCAAAATCTCACGCTTGCTCCGTCGCTTTTGAAAATGGGCACAAAGGAGGAGCTTGAGGCGCAGGCAAGGCAAATCATCAAAAAAGTCGGTCTTGAAGAAAAGGTGGATTTTTATCCGAGTCAGCTTTCGGGCGGTCAAAAGCAGAGGGTTGCAATTGCGCGTGCGCTTATGCTCAACCCCGATATTCTTTGCTTTGACGAGCCTACATCGGCGCTCGACCCCGAGCTTACGGGCGAGGTTTTGCGCGTTATCAAGTCGCTTAAAGACACGGGCAGCACCATGATTGTCGTAACCCACGAGATGGAGTTTGCACGCAATGTTTCCGACAAAGTTATGTTTATGGCAGACGGCGTTGTTGAGGAAATGGGCGACCCGGCTCAAATTTTTGACAATCCGCATTCGGAAAAAACACGCGCTTTTCTTGCAAATTCGCTCGAAAAGATATAATATATCGGTATAGGCATAATAAATTATTTTTAGTGCGTAGTTTTAAAGGGGTTTTTATGAATTACGATTTCAAGTTCACATACAGGGCGAACAACAAAATTAAAACTGCCGTCGGCGCAAACGATGATTTTAACCTCGAGGTTAATGAGGACAAAAACCGTTTAAAGGTCACTCTTTGCCCAAGCAGGGAGGTCGAGGTTTTGAGTTTTTACGCTCAAAGGCGATATGATTTTTCCGGCGACACAAAATTTATGGCAAACGGCTATCAGTCATGGACAGATACAAAAGAGTTTGCGAAATATGAGCGTATGCCCGGCACAGGATTTGTCACAAAAACTCCGTTCGGCAAAAACTTAGGCTTAAAATATGTCGGCGACTATAATTTTGTCAACCAAGAAACGGCAGACGGCTGTTTTCATTCCCACGGATTTGCCTATGTTTCAAAAAACGGCAAAATTGACCTTTTCGGCTCACTTTCCGACAAAACCGGCTACACCGTGATTTATGCCGATATGAACAATGATATTATCCGTTTTTCAAAGGATATTGAGGGCGTTGTGATTTCAAAGCCTTACGATATTCTCGATTTATATATCGACAGCGGCGAGTATGACGCCGTTTTCGACAGATATTTTGCCGCAATGGGCGTAACACCGCTCACCGACAAAAAAATAAAAGGCTACACATCTTGGTATAACTATTATCAAAACATTTCGCAGGATATTGTTTTACGCGATTTGGAGTCGCTTGCAAAGCAAAAGGAATATGTTAACACGTTTCAAATCGACGACGGCTATCAAACGGCTGTCGGCGACTGGCTTTCGATAGATTTAAAAAAATTCCCCTCGGGTATGAAACATATTGCCGACAGTATTCATTCAAAGGGCTTTCAGGCAGGCATTTGGCTTGCTCCGTTCGGTGCGCAGAAAAATTCAAAACTTGCCGCCGAGCACCCCGATTGGCTGATTAAGGATAAAAAGGGCAAACCCATTCCCGTCGGCGCAAACTGGGGCGGATTTTATGCGCTCAATATTTATAATGACGGTGCGCGCGAATATATCAAAAAAGTTTTTGATGTTGTCCTCAACGATTGGGGCTTTGACCTTGTAAAACTCGATTTTCTCTATGCCGCTTGTATTGTTCCGCTTTACGGCAAATCAAGGGGCGAAATTGAGTATGACGCAATCGACCTTTTGCGAGAGTGCGTCGGCGACAAAAAAATCCTCGGTTGCGGCGTTCCTATGATGCCGTGTTTCGGCAAGGTGGATTATATGCGCATCGGAGCCGATATGGCGCTTTCGTGGCAGCACACAATTTTGCGAAAAAATATGCACCGCGAGGATGTTTCGACTCCAAACGCAGTGCACAACAGTATTTATCGCCGTTGCTTAAACGGCAGGGCGTTTTTAAACGACCCGGATGTGTTCCTTCTTCGCAGAACAAATATCAAATTTACGGTTGAACAGCAAAAATTGCTTGCAAAATTCATCAAGCTTTTCGGCTCGGTATTGTTTATGAGCGACAATATCGCCGATTATGACAGTGATCAACTTGAAACATTTAAGGATGTTTTGACAGACGATGCAAAAATCCTTGCAATCAACGAAGTCAACGATATTGTCTTTATTGATTACAGTCAAAACAACAAAGAGCACACGCTCAAATTCAATGTCGCAACGGGCGATGTTTATTAATTCATCATTATCGGGTGCATTATGGAAGAAATTACGGTTAAACAATTGCTTGAAATGGACGAGCGCGATTACCTTGTTATTGACATAAGGGATTCGATTGCTTTTGCATACGGCAGTATAAACGGCGCGGTCAATGTTCGTGCCGACGAGGTGGAGAATTACAGTGATTTTCCGACGGACAAACTGCTTGTTATTTGTTGCAAAAGCGGCGTTATCAGCGACTCAGTTGCCGAACGCCTGCGCGAACGGGGCTTCAATGCCGCAAATCTCAAAGAGGGATATTACGGCTATATGCTCTCGTCGCTCAAAACCGACGAGCAAAGGGCAAAGGATGTCGAGCGCAGTATAAACAAAAAATTTCATAAGGGCATTTGGAGCAAATTCACCGCCGCACTCAACGATTACGATTTGATTCAGCCGGGTGACAAAATCGCCGTTTGCATTTCGGGCGGCAAGGATTCAATGCTTATGGCAAAACTTTTTCAGGAGCTTAAGCGACACAATAAGTTTCCGTTCGAGGTGGTCTATCTTGTTATGGACCCCGGCTACAGTCCCGAAAACAGAGAGATTATCGAGCGCAACGCCAAAATGCTCGGCGTACCGATAACTGTTTTTGAGTCAAATATTTTTGAGTCTGTTTTGCATATCGACAAATCGCCGTGCTATATTTGCGCGCGTATGCGCCGCGGCTACCTTTATAATAAGGCAAAGGAGCTTGGCTGCAACAAAATCGCACTCGGTCATCATTATGACGATGTAATCGAAACGATTTTGATGGGTATGCTCTACGGCGGTCAGGTGCAAACAATGATGCCCAAATTGCACAGCACAAATTTTGAGGGTATGGAGCTTATCCGCCCGATGTATCTTATCCGCGAGGACGAAATCAAGCGCTGGCGCGATTTCAACGATTTGCATTTTATTCAGTGTGCCTGCAAGTTTACCGACACTTGCACCTCGTGCAACCCCGACAACGCCTCAAAGCGTCAAGAGGTTAAAAATATGATAAGGCAACTGAAAAAGGTTAATCCGCAGGTCGAAAGCAACATTTTCCGCAGTGTCGAAAATGTCAATATCGACACTGTTATTAAGTATAAAAAGGACGGCATTAAGCATTCGTTTTTAGAAAATTATTAATCAAATGTATAAAAAACAGGTTTAAAACCTTCAAAAATCACCAAAACGGCACAGTTCTTAATGTGCTGTTTTGTTCTTATTTACAAAAAATTCATATTTCGGTTGACAATTTGTCTTCTCGGTACTACTATGAAGTCAATAAATAACACAATCAAATGCAACGAACAGGAAATGACTCTTCGTATCACCGCTTTCAGAAAGCCGCCGGTAGTGCAAGACGGTAACAAGGCACGGCAGAGCCCTCACCTGCAAGCAGTTTTGGTCAACGGCATTTTTGCTCAGTAGTCAAAATCGGCTCCCACCGTTAACGGGCACGCCATCCGATGGTTTTGGGCGGCGATTGAGCGGTCGGCTTTCAGTCGGCAAGCAAAGTGGTAACGCGGAAGTTTTAACTGCAACGGCGCAGTTCGCAGTGCAGTTTTGCCTTCGTCTTTGCACGGTAATCTAAAAAGGATTGCCGTTTAAAGACGGGGCTTATTTTTTTTGCCGCATTTGGTTGTGAAAATAATTTTGAGTAAAAAGAAAAGGAGAAATTGTTATGAACACATTAGTAATTGTATTGATTGCAATTGTAGTTCTTGCACTTGCCTATGTCTTTTACGGTCGCCGTATTGCGAATAAATGGGGCATCGACCCAAACGCAGAAACTCCGGCTGTAAAGTATAATGACGGCAAGGACTATGTTCCCACAAACGGATGGACTGTTTTCAGCCATCAATTTTCATCAATCGCAGGCGCAGGCCCTGTTACCGGCGCAATTCAGGCTGCCGTTTTCGGCTGGGTTCCGGTTTTGCTTTGGATTTTAATCGGCGGCGTTTTCTTCGGCGCAGTTACCGACTTCGGTGCGCTTTATGCGTCTGTTAAAAATAAGGGCAAATCAATGGGCATGCTCATTGAGCAGTATATCGGCAAGCTCGGCAGAAAGCTTTTCACAATTTTCTGCTGGTTGTTCTCATTGCTTGTTATCGCGGTTTTCGCCGATATGGTTTCGGGCACATTCACAGCCTTTGACGCAGACACCGGCGCAAAACTTCCGGCAGCAGCTACAAACGGCTCGGCAGGTATGGTATCAATTATGTTTATGGTATTTGCCGTTGTCTTCGGTTTGCTTCAAAAGAAATTCAATATTTCCGGTTGGAAAGAGTTTGTTCTCGGCGTTGTATTTATCGTTGCATCGTTTGCAATCGGCATTGCCTGCCCGATTACACTCGGCAAGGACGCTTGGAGCTATGTTGTATTTGCATATATCTTTGTTGCCGCAATTATGCCGATTTGGCTTATGAAACAGCCGCGTGACTTTATGACAACGATTATGTTTGTTTGTATGATTGTCGGCGCTGTTGTTGGCCTTATTATCGGTCACCCGACAATGAATTTGCCGGCTTACACAGGATTTAACAACGCAAAGCTCGGCACAATGTTCCCGATTTTGTTTGTAACAGTTGCGTGCGGTGCCGTTTCGGGCTTCCACAGCCTTGTATCATCGGGCACATCATCAAAAACAATCGCCAACGAAAAAGATATGATTAAGGTTGGCTACGGCGCAATGATTCTTGAAAGTTTGCTTGCCGTTTTGGCTCTTTGCGTTGCAGGTGCGGCTGCATCAAAGAGCGGCGTTCCGGCTGACGGCACTCCGTTCCAAATCTTCAGCCGCGGCGTTGCCGGATTCTTTGAGCAAATGGGTATGCCTGTTTCCGTAGCAACCGTATTTATGACAATGTGCGTTTCGGCACTTGCCCTCACAACATTGGATGCCGTTGCCCGTATCGGCAAAATGTGTTTCCAAGAGATTTTCAGCGTTGACGATATGGAACACGCAGAAACATGGAGAAAGGTGCTTTGCAATCCTTATTTTGCAACAATCTTCACTCTTCTTTGCGGCTTTGTTCTCACAAAGGTCGGCTATCAGGCAATTTGGCCGTTGTTCGGCTCTGCAAACCAGTTGCTCAGTGCACTCGTTCTCATCACACTTTGCATATTCCTCAAGGTTACAGGCAGAAGCAACAAGATGCTCTTCCCTCCGATGATTGTTATGATTTGCGTTACATTCACCGCTCTCGTTCAGCGTGTAATCGCACTTGTTAAGGCAATTTCGACAGGCACTGATTTGTTTGCATCAATCATCCAGCTCGTTGTTGCAATTTGCATCATCGTTCTTGCGGTTATAATTGTTGTCAACTCGTTCAAGACCTATGTTCACAGCAAACGCGGCAGTCAAAAGGACGGCAACGACGAAGACGATTCGTCAACACCGACAGCCGCTGTCGAAACGGCAGAGTCTCAGCCTGCCACGGTATCCGCAAACGCAGAAAAATAATACATAGCATGATATAAAAATAGAGCAACCCGAGTTCGTTTATGACTTGGGTTGCTTTTTGTTAATTAATGTTTTATGTTGCTAAATTCGAAAAGGTGAGATATAATTATGTTATTATTCATTTGGAGCGTTCTGATATGGACAAAAACAGCAAATATACATTCTTTCCCCGTCAATATTCTTCAATAAGAATAGAAGAGATGCTTGATCAATTTAACACATATGACGAATTTGAAAAGGTTTTTTCTCATGAAATGCTTTCTTCAGCTAATGATATCGGAAATTGCGTTTTTCGTATGCTTGAAAAATACAACAAAAAAGCATCATCCGTATCTGAAGAGGCAGGACTCGCAAGCGGATATGTCGGTTTGATTCAAAACGGCAAAAAGAGTAATCCGTCACGCGACACGCTTTTAAAAATATGCATTGTTTGCCGTGCCACGGTTGACGAAACGCAGGAACTGCTTAAAATTTCCGGCTGTCAGCCGCTTTATGTGCGCAGAAGTCGCGATGTTATTATTTGGTTTGGGCTGAGCAAAGGTTTGTCACTTGCTCAAATTGACGATGAACTTTATAGGCATAATATAAAAACGCTTTGTAAATAAAAAGCTACTGTCGGTAGCAGTGAAAAACAATCTCCTTTGATATAATGGAATCACAACAGAGAACTGCTGTTGGAAAAATTATAAAAGGAGATTATATTTATGCAAAAATTCACAAGGAACGATTTAAAAACAGGAGACATCGTTGTATCAAGGGATAAATCGGCAGGATTGGTTGTTACTCAAAAAAACGCGATTATTTATCCGTCCGGCGGTTATGATGAGATCGATTGGAGTTTCAATGACGATTTGACATCAACAGAAGAAGATGCTTATGACATTGTAAGAGTGTATCGTACGATGGATTGTAATGCACTCGGATATACCAATTATGAAGAGGACGGCGATTTGGTTTTTGAATCTCCGACGGCCGACGAACCGCCGCACCCGATTCAACGCCCTCAGCCGCCTGAGACCCCCAAACACAAATTAGCGACTGTTCTTGCACAAGCTTTTTATGGCAATCGTGTAATAACGGAAGTTTATGCCGACGACGATTTGCTCAATTTAAAAAATTTTATTAGCAGTAATTGTTCTTTGGCTCTTCAAAACGGCGATATTGATCTTGAAATTATTCCTTTAGCCGAAAATGTAGCTGTTGTTTATGATAAAATTTCAGAAGCTAAAAAGCTAAAGCGAGATAATTTGGAAAAATACAAGCCGCTTTGCAAAATCCCCGAAAAGAACATGGTAATTTACTCACGCTGTGTTTTGTGCCGTTTCAAGAGTGAAAACGAACTTGAAAATTTAAAAAGTGATGATATTGAACTCGTAAAGGATTATTTTGCTTGGTAATGTCCGACTTACAGGACGCCGCTTGAATAGCTATGGACAAATATATTTTTATACCGTATAATTAAATTACCATAAAGAGTGCGAGAGGGACAAGCCCTGCGACCGCACAGCAACCTGCATTTTGCAAGGTGCTAAGGCTTGAACGATGGGAAATATTTGATTACTATGAGCTTGTAGCTCATAGTAAATCTCCTTTTGCTCCCATAATTTTATGGGAGCTTTTTTTGCACTCTTTAACTAAATGTGTTAAAGGAGCAATTTTATGAGAACTGTAAGAGAATTGTTGAATTTGAACGGAGATGTTTATGTTTATACTCCGGACAAGAGCGTTGCAAGGCTTTTTTTAAAAAATGCCGAGGCTGAAGGGTTTGTGTTCAGCGGAAATCGTCGCCCGAGCAAGGCTAAAACTTCCTCACTTTTTTCACTCAAGCGAAATTTTGAAATAAGTTATGTCGGAAGTTTTGGTTACATGGCATTCAGACATCCTGAATATGAGAATATGGTAACTTTTATTCGTGATTTTGATGACGGCAAAAGCGAGCGCAAGCTTGTTCGCGTTGATTATGCCGCATATTTGCGCGGTGCAGATGATTATATAATCAAACAGATAAGCGTGTAATATTAATATATAAAACACGGCAGTCTTGACAAATGAAAATATGTTGATATAATAAAGCAATAAATAACGAAAACATTGCAGTGGATTTTTCCGGATATTATCATCTTTTCGCCACACGACAGAGTCTTTTTGCCGTGTGGTTTTTGTTGTTACAGTTTATTGTTTGAAAGGCTAAGGTGAATTATGAGAGACGAAAGCTTTATGAAAGAAAAGCCGGTGCTCGGGCTTGTTTTGTCAATGTCGCTTCCGATGGTGATTTCAATGCTCGTCAACGCGCTTTATAATATTATCGACAGCTATTTTGTCGCAAAAATCAGCGAGGACGCAATGACCGCGCTTTCGCTTGTTTATCCTGTTCAAAACTTTGTCAATGCCGTTGCAATCGGTTTCGGCGTCGGTATCAACGCCGTTATCGCCGTTCATCTCGGCGCAGGGTATAGGGACAAGGCAGACAAGGCGGCAACTCAGGGCATTTTGCTCAGCGTTGTTCACGGCGTTTTGTTTACCGTTGTTTGCATTGCGATTATGCCTTGGTTTCTTGCAAGATATACCGACAATGCGCAGATTATCGACCTCGGCGTTCGCTATTCGACTATTGTTTTCGGCTTTTCGATTATAATTAATCTCGGACTCGTGTTTGAAAAGGTGTTCCAATCCGTCGGGAATATGAAAGTCACGATGATTGCGCTTATGGCAGGCTGTATAGTCAATATCATTCTCGACCCGTTGTTTATTTTCGGCATCGGTCCGTTCCCCAAAATGAATATTGAGGGTGCGGCGCTCGCTACCGGAATCGGTCAAACAGTCACCCTTGTGATTTATCTTGTCGTTTATTTCGCAAGACCCATCAGCGTTAAAATCAGAAAAAAATATTTTAAGCCCGATAAAAGTATGATAGGTAAGCTCTACGCAATCGGTGTTCCTGCAATTCTCAATCTTGCGCTTCCGTCAATTCTCATTTCCTCGCTCAATGCGATTTTGGCGGCGTTTTCGCAAACTTATGTGTTTGTTCTCGGCGTTTATTACAAGCTCCAAACATTTCTTTATCTCACCGCAAACGGACTTGTGCAGGGAATGAGGCCGCTCATCGGCTACAATTACGGCGCAAGGGAATACAAACGCGTTAAAAAAATATACACCGTTGTGCTTTCGCTCAGCGCAGTGATTATGCTTGTCGGCACAGTTATTTGTCTTGCGATTCCCGACAGGCTCATCGGCTTGTTTACAACAAATGCCGACACAATCGCCTGCGGCGCAACGGCACTTCGCATTATAAGCGGCGGCTTTGTTGTTTCGGCAGTTTCCGTCACATCGTCGGGTGCGCTCGAGGGGCTTAACAAGGGCGTTCCGTCACTCATCATTTCGCTTATGCGCTATATGATTGTTATTGTTCCGGCGGCATTTTTGCTGAGCCGTGTTTTCGGCGCAACCGGTGTTTGGCACGCCTTTTGGATTGCCGAGCTTATTACCGCTGTTTGTGCGTTCTTCATTTATAAGCGTTCGGTCAAAGTTAAAACCGCATAGGTGATTTGTGTTCGGTTTGTTTAATCGGAAGAACGGATTATATTTTTATAGTAGGTATAAATAAAACAATCGTAGGGGCGAACTTTGTTCGCCTCTGTTTGTATATCATTAAAACGACAAATAAATAATACAACGCCTCGTAGGGGCGACCTGTGGTCGCCTGGTTGTCACATATTTGTTGTTGATAAATTCGGGCGAACACAGTTCGCCCCTACGAGTACAATGCAGAGAGATTATGAAAAAACAACAATGTTAATCAAAAAAACACCTCGGAGAAATCCGAGGTGTTTTTGGTTATGTTTGATTATTTCTCGTTCTTGGCGTTTGTAGCGTCGGCATCTGCCTTTGCTTTGTCGTAAGCAGCCTTTTGCTGAAGGATTGCTTCAGGTGTTACGCTGTTTGTGCCGTCACCGAGCTTATAAAGCGATGAGGTATTTGTGTTTGTGTCGTCAACATACCAGCTGTTGCCGATTTTAACAACATAAACCTGAACCTCGCCGACTGTTGTGCCGTTTTCAAGTTTAACTTCAGCGGTGCAAACGCTCACTGCGTCAAACTTGTCTGACGAATCAAGGTTTTTAAAACCGTTGATATAGTTTGTTTTGTTTTGATGTTTCTTGTCAACATCTTTGAGACCGAATTGGTCGGCTCTTTTTTCGGCGTCATCAACAAGCGGAGCAATTCTCTTCTTGTATTCCTCTGCATAGGTTTTAACCTCTGCGTCGCTGAGTGCCTTTGTGTCCTTAACAGAAACGGTGAGCTTGTAATCTTTGCCGAAAATCTTTTGATAAAGACCCTCTGTTTCGGGTGTGAGGATTGTCTTGTTATCGTCGGCAATTTTCTTTTCGGTGCCCTTCAAAAGGTCGCCGTATGTTGTAACATTTGATTCAAATACACCAAACATAAATTCGGTGTCCATATATTTGTCGCCGTAAACGGTTTCTCTTTCTGCCTTAAGAGCGGCAAAATATTCTGTGAAAACATCGTTGTAATCGTCAAGTCCGTATTTGTCAACAAGTTCTGCGTATTTTTGGAACATATCGCTGTAAAGCTTGTTTGACTTTTCGTCCTCCTCGGCGTTACCCTTGCCTACGAAATCGGCTTGCTTAACATCGTCGCCGTCGTTAACATAGGGTGCCATATATGTGTTGATGATGAAATTGCCGTATTTTTGGTTTTTAGATACCAATGAATATTTGTATGCGTTGTATCCGTCGCCCGATTGAACAACGGTGTCGATATATTCGGTTGCAATCTTTTCCGGCTTGAATGCGTTATATCTTGTGGCAAACGCAAATACAGTCAAGCCAATAAGGATAGCGGCAACAAGCACACCGGCAATAACAGCATACAAACCGGCTTTAAAGCCCTTCTTTTCTTTTGTTTCAGCCATTATTATCCCTCCTTATTCTGCAACGCTCTCGTCATCGTTTGATGAGTCGTCTGTTTCGATTGGGGTTTCCTCTGCTGCTGCCTCTGCAAGTTCAGCCTCGAGTGCTGCGCCCTCTGCCTCTGCATTACGCTTCTTTGCAAGTGCGGCAGTGATTCTGTCTTTCTTGTCGCCTACCATATCGTAGAAGAGGATAGGAACGAACTGAAGAATTACGAAAATTGCAGGGATGATTGTGTAAATTGCAAGGAACTTGTTAAGTGTTGCGTCAGTCTGTGTAGCATATGCAACGCTCGGGTTTGTTGAGAATTGATAGCTGCTCCACTTGTAAACAAGTACAGGGCCGAGCCATTTTGTGAATGCAGATGCAATCTTTGAGAAAAGGCCGTAGCCTGCGTATGCAAGACCCTCCTGACGCTTACCTGTTTTGTATTCCATCTCGTCGATACAGTCTGCAATCATAATGTTTGGTGTAACATTTGTGTTGCCGTGCTGAATACCGCAGAAGAAGTTGAGAATGAGGAACGGAATGATAAGGTTGCTGTTAAAGCCGATTCCCTTTGATACAAGGAACAAAATCGAAAGTGCGGATGCACCGTAGATACAGAACAAAATGTAAGTTTTCTTTGTTGAGAACTTTTTAAGTACAAAGTTAACAAGAAGAGTACCTACTGCAGTACCGATACCCATAGGAAGCATGAGCGCAAGCTTGAGTCCCTTTGAGCCGAGAAGATAAACTGCGATGTAAAGTGAAACTGTGCCGTAAACGCCTCTGCCGAAGCCGAAAAGCTTTGTGAGAGAAACCATAAGAAGGTTTTTGTTTGTGAAAACAAGCTTTATTGATTCAAAAAGCGAAACTTTTTCGTTTGTGTAAGGCACACGCTCTTTGTTGTTAACAAAGAAAATCATAACGAAAATTATCATACCGAGTGCACAGACAGCAGTTGAAATGATAAGGTCGATACCTTGACCCTCGGCGTTCTTGTATTGCTGTTGACCCATGAGTGCTTTCATGATAAGCGGAACAACGATGATTACAACCTGACCGCCCGATTGACCGACACTGCGGAGGAAGGATGAGATTGAAATAGCGGTTGATCTTTCCTTCGGGTTTGGCGAGCAAAGCGCACCAAAGCAGTTTGAAGGCGATTCAACAGCGCACGACACCGCCGTGTATAGCGAATAAATAACGAACATCCAAATTGTAGCTGTTGAGAGCGAGCTTGTGTCGGGAGCGACAAATACAAGCATTGCAACGATTGCAAGCGGAATTGCGCCGAAACCTACCCATGGTTTAACTTTACCGAGCGGTGTTCTTGTTCTGTCGACAAGCATACCGATGATAAGCTCGCAGATAGCGCCGATAAATCCGGCAACTCCGAATACGCTCGAAACGATTGTGGAAAGCTGATTTGAGTCAAATCCTTTTCCCTTAAATGCGAAGTCAGCGAAGAATGTTGTTGTGTAGTCGGGCATCCATCCGGTGAGGAGTGCAACACCGAAAAGCCCTATACCGAAGGTTACAACTTCAGATGGCTTCATATACTTTTTTTCTGCCGGTGCACCGGTACCCTCAGCCGTTGCAACAGCAGCAGTTTTCTTTGCCATAAAGAAACCCCTTTCATAAAAAATCTGTCGGCAACAGAAACTCTGCCCCAACTTAAAATATCCTCATTATTATATCAAACATTTATCACAAATACAATACAAATTTAACTTAGTTTTTACTTTGTTTATAACTAAAATTGCGGTTTTGTATAGTATTTTCGCCGTTTTGTAAAAAAGAAAACTCCGCCGATTACAAACAGGATAATTTGTAATCAACGAAGTAACCGTTGTTTGTTATTCGAGATAAAGCACGATTTTATTGCTTTCGATTGATTTTTTCATATCAATCACGCGTTGGTTTGACGAGCCGCGAAATTTGAGCGAAATATCGTGCAGGCTTTCGACATAAGGACCGTCAACAAGTACATCAATCAGCGACAGCATTTCGTTTGACACATCGGTTGCGGCGCGGCTCTTAGGCTCGCTTTTGCCCAAAATTTGTTCAATCGTGAAACCGGTGTAGCACCAAACCGTTTTGTCGGGAAATTTTTCGCGAAGCATTACGAGAAAGGGGACAAGCACCCTCTGGTTTTCCGGCTCAAACGGCTCTCCGCCCAAAAGCGTCACTCCGTTTATCCACGGGTGGTCGATTGAGTCGAATATTTTTTCCATAGTTTCCTCGGTGAAAAGCTCGCCGTATCCGAAATCCCAAGCAATATCGTTAAAGCAATTTTTGCAACGGTGGCGGCATCCCGAAACAAAAAGCGATGTGCGAACACCCTCGCCGTTGGCGATGTCGTTTGTTTTTATTTCTGCCCAGTTCATATAATTTCACGCGCCTTTCAGGTCAGCCGAGCGGTTTTGCGCAATTGCGCGGCTGTGATTTTATGTGAAGTATTGTTTATATTGCTTAATACAGCTACATTATACTACCGAATGATAAAATTTGCAAATTTAACATTGTATATCGCGCCTTTTTTTGATAAAATTAGATTAATCAATTCACAGGGAGTGTGTTATATGAAAAAAATCAAAAATCCGGTGCTGTTTTTCGGCTCCGTGGCATTTTATGCCGTTGCGGTTATTTTGATGGCTGTCGGCACGGCTAAAGATTTGCAAATCGACATCAGCCTTTTCAATCCGCAAAGCAAATTTGCCATTTCGTTTGAAACGCTCGGCATGTTTGTTTATTGGGCAATGTGGGGGCCGCTGTTCACAGTGCTTTGCCTCACAAGGCACAGCCTTAACGAGGGGCTTGAAATCGCAAACAGAGTTTTTCCGTTTATCAAACCGTTTAAGGACGAAACTTTAAAGGTCTATCAAACGCTCAATTTCATTGTAAAAAATATCCTCGGCATTTTCTTTTTTGTTATGTCGGTTGTCGGCTACAAAAAGCTTATTGAAAATGTGCTCAAGAAATTTGTTGATTTGAGCCAGCCGGTATATTTTGTAATTTGTGCAATCGTTGCCGTAGTTTTCCTTTTCCTCTTTGCGAGAATAGACAAAAGGATTTTGAACAAGCTCGAGTCGCTTGCGCTCGTCGGCGTTTTCGTCGGCTTTTGGTTCTGGATTGTCGAGCATCTCAAGGGTGTTACGGCGCGCATCCGTTTCAGAGAAATGGTGGCATACAGTAACGGCATTGTAAAATGCGATTCCAACGGCTCGCCTATTATTCCTGCCGTGTCGCACGCAAGTCTTGACGGATTTGAGTCAAAGCTCAATCCGAATATGATTAAATACACCGATTTTGCACCTTTCACAAAATGGTATCAAAAGGGCGACACAAGCCTTACTTATTACAATCACAGGGATTCGTTCCCGTCGGGACACACCGTTTACAGTTGCACGATTTTCCTTTCGACTCTGTTTTGCAGTGCGTTCAAAAAACTCAAAAAGTTTGCGCCGATTGCACTCATAGTTTCATTTGTATATGTATTTTTGATGGGCTGGTCAAGGCTTGTAGCAGGTGCTCACTATCTCACCGATGTTGCGGCAGGCGCAATTATCGGTTACTCGATTTTCCTTGTCGGATGGGCACTTTACAACCGTTTTAACGACAAGGGCATTTTACCGACAAGAAAATAAAGAACAATTAAAAATAATAATTTCACTCGGGCGTGCAGACTGCGGCTTTTTCAATATTGTCTGCCGCCCGACAACAAATTATAGGAGTTTTAAAATGGCAGTTAAAATCATTACTCTTGACTTGGACGGAACGCTGATGTCACCCGACCACCTCACCGTCAGTCAGGAAAATAAGGATGCGCTCCGTGCGGCACACGAAAAGGGCGTAAAAATTGCTGTTGCGACAGGCAGAACACTTGCCATTATGGGCGATGTCTGCACACAGGTTCCGCAGGTGGATTATATCATTCATTCAAACGGCGCCGGTGTTGTTGACAGAAAAATCGGCGAGCGACTTTATTCAAACCTTATGAGCTGGGATTTCAGCGAAAAAATTATTGATTTTTTGAACACAAAGCCGTGCTTTTACGAGCTTTATGTTGACGGCAAATCGTATGTTCAGGAGGACAGAGCGCCGTATTTCATCACGGATGTTTTGCCAAAGGAGTTTATCGACGCGCTTATGGACCGAATGGAGGTTTGCGCCGACGCAAAGGCGGCGGTTTTCGGCAAGGATGTTGAAAAAATCACCGTTTACAGCAACGATTCTGCGGCGGCAAAGGAACTGCGCGCTTATTTCGAGAGCTTGACCGACAAAATTTGTTTTGATTCCTCGCTCCCGGGCGACGGCAATATGGAAATGACGAAAATCGGAGTTGACAAGGGCACTGCGCTTAAAGGTATGTGCGACGCTTTGGGTATTGACACAAGCGAGGCAATGGCTGTCGGTGACGCAGGCAACGATATTTCAATGCTTAAGGTCGCCGGATATTCGGTTGCAATGGGCAACGGCACCGACGAGGTAAAGGCGGCGGCGAAATATACAACGCTGACCAATGCCGAAAGCGGAGTTGCGGCGGCGGTAAAAAAGTTAGTACTCGGTCAAGACTGATTGCCTGTAAACAGTCAAAATTTAAGCGGATATAATAAAAATCGCCTGCACAAAACAACTAAACAGCAACAAAAAACAACCCCAACACGCGGATAGTGTTGGGGTTTTGTTATGTGTTATGAGAAAATTTTGTTTTAATATTATTTGATATTATAAGTAATTACGCGGATTTACTCTTGTTCCGTTTACACGCACTTCAAAGTGGCAGTGCGGACCGGTCGAGTTACCTGTTGAGCCGCTGTATGCGATTGTCTGTCCTTTCGACACCTTGTCGCCTACTCCTACAACAAGCGTTGTGTTGTGGGCATAAAGCGTTGAAAGTCCGTTGCCGTGGTCGATAATCAAATAGTGGCCGTAGCTGTAATTGAGGTTTTTGGCAACAATTACGGTGCCCGATGCCGCCGCACGAACCGTTGTGCCTTTAGGACACGGGAAGTCGATGCCGCCGTGGTATCTGCCGCTTGAATAATTTGGATAGCCGGCAGAAATAGTTCTGTACGATGTCGGATATCCGAGCGCACCGCTGTGTGAGCCGTTGCCGCTCGAGCCGCCTATGGAGCCTGTGCCGTGCGATGCGTTGCTTGCGCTTGCATACGCTGCCTGAATATCACGCTCAACTGCCGCCGCAGCCTCGCGGTTTTCGTCAATCGACTCCATATATTGTGTCGATTTTTTAGAAAGTTCCCTGATTGCGGCGTTGCATTCGGCAACCTCTGCGTCAAGTTCTTTTTTTGATGATGAAATTTGGTTGATGCTGTCGGTCAAAGCCTTTTTGCTTTTTACAAGCTTGTCCTTTGACTCCTTAAGTTCAACATTTTTCTTTTCAAGATCTGCCTTGTCCTGCTCGATTGATTTGATTTTTTCCATAATCTGATTGAGAATCTCGCTGTCCTCTTTGGATACGGATTTAATCATTTGTGAGCGGGTGAGCACACTGCTGATGTCGTCACACTCAAGCAAAACCTCAAGGTTGCTTGCTCTGCCCGAAACATACATTGCGCGCAGTCTTTGGCAATATTCGTCAAAGCTTTTGTCAAGTTCCTTTTGCTTTTTGTCAATCTCTTTTTGAGTTTTTTGAATTTCGCTCTCGATTTGACTGATTTTGTCCTCCGTTTTGTCAATTTCCGACTGAAGGTCATCGGCATCGCTTTGGAGCGTGTCGATTTGGTCCTGCAAAAGCTGGATTTTTTTATCAAGTTCGGTTACATAATCCTCTTGCTTTGATTTTTCCTGTTTAAGCTTATCAAGCTTTTTTTGCGTTTCGTTGATTTCGCTTTGGATTTTTCGTTTTTTGCTTTTCAGTTGGTCGGTTTTTGATGACGCATACGCAACCGTTGTCGGCTTTGCTGTCACCGACGAGCCGAAAAGCGCACAGCATAAAAAGCAAAGGCTCAATACAAACGAAAGCGCTTTTGTTATCCTTTTAGATTGCACTTATCTCACTGCCTTCCTTGTTAAGATATTTGCTCATTGTGATAAGTGAGCCGCCGACGCCGCTTATAATACCTATAAGAACGAAAACTCCGAGCATCGGCAATGCATAATCGGTAAACGGCAAAAGATTTACGCCGATTGTGTCAAATATAATTTCGTTTCCCTTTTGAACGGCTATCTCATAAACGCCCCAAACAACCGCAAGCGAAAGCACGCCCGATATTACGCCGAGCACAACGCCCTCAACCACAAACGGCAGTCTTACAAACGAGTTTGTTGCGCCTACGGATTTCATAATGCTGATTTCAAGACGGCGTGAGTAAACCGCAAGTTTGATTGTGTTTGAAATGATAAACAATGAAATTACAAACAACACGGCAATAATTACAATCGCAATTACGCTTATGCCTCGTGATAGGGTGTCGAGTTTCTTTGCAAGGTCGGTGTTTTGACGCACGGTGTATATGTTATCGAGTTCTTTGATTTCATCTACCGTTTGGTTAAACTGCGACAAATCTTTTACCGTAACTTTATAGGCGTTGGGAAGCGGAATTTTGTCCGTTTCTTCCTTGAACAGTTCAGCCTGAGCGTCTTCCATTGTGGCAAGTTGCTCATCCCATGCTTCCTCTTTTGAAACGAATTCGACATTTTCGACATTGCTCATTGCTCTGAGTTCGTCGCCCATTTTGTCTATATCCTCCTGGGTGATGGAGGAGTCAATATCAAGAGAGTCGCTCTCGTTGCTTTCGGCGAGGGTCTTGTCTCCGATATATACCATAATTACATTTTCGGCTTCGATTTTATTTACAAGTGATTCTATATTGAGGAAAATCATTGAAGCGGAGCCGATGATTACCAGACAACTGAGCAGAACGCAGATTGATGCTATCGACATCATACGGTTTGTCCAGGTGTTTCTAAAGCCCTCTTTGATAAGGTATCTAAAACTTGATCCCGACATTACTGCTCACCTCCGTTTGCTAAATCGTTGAGGTCAACCTCACCGTCATTATTTTCTTTTTCGGATGAAACGGAATCTTCGAGATTATCAAAAACCTCTGTAATATTTTCCTGTTTAACATCCTCTTCGTAGTAGTACATAGCGGCGGGAGCCTTTTTGTTAATTTCCTTTGCATTAAACTTTGCAAAGGTCGGGTCGGGCGTATCGGATACAACCTTGCCGTGCTGAATAACTATAACTCTTCTTTGGAATGTACGAACAAGATCGTGTTCGTGGGTTACCATTACAACCGTTGTGCCGCTGTTATTAATTTTTGTTAAAAGGTCTACGATTTCGTGGCTCATTTCGGGGTCTACATTACCGGTAGGCTCGTCCGCAATTATAAGTTTCGGGTTGTTTACCAGTGCTCTTGCGAGCGAAACTCTCTGCTGTTCGCCGCCCGACAATTCGTTCGGCATCGACCTTGCCTTTTCGCTGAGGCCGACAAGCTGGAGAATGTAGGGAACTCTCTTTCTGATTTCCTTTTCGCCCGTGCCGATAACACGCATGGCAAATGCAACATTATCGAAAACGCTCATTTTCGGTATGATTCTGAAATCTTGGAAAACTATTCCCATGGTTCTTCTGTAATAAGGAACCTGCTTTTTTTTCATGGTGGCTGAAGAATAGCCGTTTACTATTACTTCGCCTTCGGTGGGCTTTTCCTCGTGCATAATAAGTTTCAGAAATGTACTTTTACCTGCACCGGAAGAGCCGACAACAAATACAAACTCTCCGTCCTCGATTTTTATATTAACCTTTTCAAGGGCGTGGGTGTCGTTGCTGTCATATATTTTTGTGACATCCTTAAATTCTATCACGACAATTACTCCTATCAAAATTCATCTGATTTTATAATATGACTATATGCCATACTTATTGATATAATATAACATATCGATGATTATATCAAGTCTTTTGCGTAATTTTTTTGTAAATTTTGTTACAGATATGTAAACATTTTAGGACGAAAAAAGGCGAAAAAACCGCCCCTCAATGCGATGTTCGCAATTTGGGACGGTGAAAAATATTTATTTTACAAGATAAAGCGGTGCGGTGTCGGTGTTTGAATTGTCGACATACCAGCTGTTGCCGATTTTTACAACATAAACCTTTGCGTTTGCAACGACATCGCCGTTTTGATTTGTTACCTCAACGGTGCATTCGTCAACCGCTTCAATGCTGTCTGCAACATTAAGATTATCGAATGCCTCTTTCATTGCTAAAGATTTTTCGTCGTCAAGTGTGTCTGCAATAGCCTCGTTATTTTGGGCAATAGGAACAACTCTGTTCTTGTAGCCTGTTGCATAAGCCTCGACTTCGTCGGCAGACAATTCCTTTGTGTCGGTTACGGCAGTCGTGAGTTTGTAGTCTTCGCCGTAAAGTTCCTGATAGATACCTGTTGAGACCTTTTGAATAACGGTTTTTTTGTCGGCTGCAAGTTTCTCTTTTGTACCTGTCAATTTGTTTGCATAGGTCTGAACATTGGATTCAAAT
>OLHA01000687.1_pt1 | contig 19518 bp, 19 predicted proteins | sample 1605961 | NCBI WGS metagenome assembly OLHA01 (sample SAMN03283288) | human gut metagenome | biome: human-associated habitat; material: feces | host: Homo sapiens | place: Peru | collected 2012
TCTGCGTACCGCGGCTGACCCCTCCGGCGCGATGCGCCGCCTCCCCTTTCAGGGGAGGTTACAAGGAGGGGACCCAAGAAAAAGAAAGAAGGCCCCTTATGCGCCAAAGCTTATTGGAATACTGCACCGGCAGCCGCTTCCGGCCGCTGCTGGACGAATGGGACGCGGCGCGCAACCTCCCCCTGACGCCCCAGTCCGTCACCCATGGCAGCCATGCCCAGGTCTGGTGGCGCTGTGCCCAGGGCCACAGCTGGCGTGCGGCGGTGTTCACCCGCACCGGCGGCGCGGGCTGCCCCTATTGCGCCGGACGCCGGGTCCAGCCGGGCTTCAACGACCTGGCTACCCTCTATCCCGCGCTGGCGGAGCAGTGGGACCGGGAGAAAAACGCCCCCCTGGACCCCAGCCGCGTCAGCGCCGGGAGCCCGAAGGCCGCCTGGTGGCGCTGTGAAAAGGGCCACAGCTGGCGCGCCGTGGTGAAGTCCCGGGTCTCCGGCTGCGGCTGCCCGGTGTGCGCGGGCAGGCAGCTGCTGCCCGGCGAGAATGACCTGGCCACCCTCTTCCCGGAGCTGGCCGACCAATGGGACCCGGAGCGCAACGGCCCCCTGACCCCCAGGGACGTGCCCCCCGGAACAAAGAAAAAGGTCTGGTGGCGCTGCGCCCAGGGCCACCGCTGGCGCGCGCCGGTCTGCGCCCGGACGGGAAGCCGAAGCGGCTGCCCGGTGTGCGCCGGAAAGCAGGTGCTGCCCCAATTCAATGACCTGGCCTCCCGGAATCCCCAGCTGGCCGCCCAGTGGGACCAGAAGCGCAACGGCACCCTGACGCCCCGGCAGGTCACCCCCACCAGCAACCGCAAGGTCTGGTGGCGCTGCCCCCGGGGCCACAGCTTCCAGGCAGTGATCGCGGCCCGGACCAACGGCAGCGACTGCCCCTACTGCGCCAATCGCAAAGTGCTGAAGGGCTTCAACGATCTGGCCACCCTGCATCCCCGGGTCGCCGCCGAATGGCACCCCACCCTCAACGGCGCCCTCACGCCGGAGCAGGTCACCCCCGGCAGCCGGAAAAAGGTCTGGTGGCGCTGCGCCTTCGGCCACGTCTGGAAAGCGGCCATCTACTCCCGCACCGGCCCCAAAAAGTGCGGCTGCCCCGTGTGCGCCGGCACCCGGCAGCCCCCCCACCCCCCAATCGCCTGCCCCCACCCCCAAGAAACCAAATGATCCGAACCAGGAACCCAAACGGGAACCTTGATTCGGATCATTTTTTGTTTGGTGCGGGCAGAGAGTGCAAGAGAACGCTTTACATGAGCAGTTCATAAAAGGCGATCATGGCCGGCATCGTGATAATACAAAACACGACGGATGTCAGATTTAGTATACTGGCATATTCTATCTCGGTGTCACAAAATTGTGCAACTGTGGTGACGGTGTTGGCAGTCGGCGCAGAGAGACAAATGATGCTTGGCAGCAGCAGGAACCAGATATTGGGATCAATGTGTTCCAGTGGCAAAAGGCACAGGATCAGCATGACGAGAGCGGGGAATACGATCAGCTTCAGCAGGCAGATGATAAAAATGCGGATATTGGAAAACAGCGCTTTTAAATCTGCGGCGCCAATAATCAGACCGATGCTGATCATGCCAACAGGACCAGTGCAGGCCTTGATCTCCGTCATGGTGTTCAGCAGAAAGGGGGGGAGCGAGATCCCGCCAAAGAAAAGGAATAGCCCAATGAGAATTGCGTAGACCGTCGGCATGGTAAAAAAGGTCTTTAGATTGATTTTCTCACGGCCGCCCACCAAAAACATGGAATAGGTCCATGTCAGCATGATTTGAAACATCATGTAGGGGAAGACGTATACGGAGTATTCATCGCCCATGATGCTTCTGACAAGACACAGCGCAATGATGCCGGAATTGCCAAAGGTGGAGGAGATCTGTTCGATAGCAGACAGGCGCAATGGCTTTTTAAACAGAAAACTAAGGCCGATGAGCAGAAGCTGGATAAAAACAGCAGCCAGTGTTGCCAGCAGAAGCTGATCCATAACCTGCGGCGTTTTTTCCAGCTGAAAGGCGGTGATGATGTTACAGGGCATAATCAGGAAAACGCTGACTGTGGACAGCATTTTTGCAGCGCCTGTGTCCAAAAGCCCGGCTTTGGCCAGTGCAATGCCGCACAAAACCATAATCAGCATGGAGGCAATATTTTCGGCGATGAGGAGACTGAGTAACATGATGCAGCTTCGTTCCTTTCTTTTGATGTAACGCAGATCGGCAGGTAGCGGTCAAATATACCCTTTACAACACATAATACAAAAAACCAATAAGCCTTTAAATAAAACAAAAAAAGAATAAATGTTAAAAAATGAAACAATGTTCTTGACAGCAGATAAAGAACCATAGAGCAAAATAGCAAAATATATATCGAAAGACAAAGAGTAATTTGTAATTAATATGCATAAAAGGGAAAACGAGAAAATAATATGTTTCAAATAAGTACAGTTTGCCTGCGGCGGATTCATTGGAAATAAAAAGGGCATACGGTAAAATAAGAGCACAAACAGTCGGGGCTTGAATTTAGCCCACGATCCTGTCTGTCGCATAATGATACATATGAGCAACGTGCGGTATATGAAGAAAGGAAAGATCATTGAGACTATGAAAAAGATTCTGAACGATCCTTTTGACTTCGTGGATGAAATGGTTGAAGGAGTCATCGCGGCGCATCCAGAGGCGTACAGAGCGGAAAAAGGTGACACCCGAGTGATTGTGCGCACTGATGCGCCTGTCAAAGGAAAGGTTGCGATTGCGACTGGCGGCGGATCCGGCCATTTGCCTGTGTTCATGGGATATGTGGGAGAGGGGCTTGCCGATGGTGTGTCCATTGGTAACGTGTTTTCATCTCCTTCCGCCGGTCAGATGCTGCGGGTGACAAAGGCAATTGATGGCGGCGCGGGCGTCCTGTATCTGTATGGCCGCTACCAGGGTGACATGATGAATTTCACGGAGGCAGCTGAACAGGCGGAGAAGGCCGGTATTAAAGTCAGGACGGTGTTGGTGGCGGACGATGTGGGTTCTGCGCCGGTGGAGAGACACAGAGAACGCCGCGGTGTTGCAGGCCTGTTCTTTGCGTACAAAATTGCAGGCGCGAGGGCGGCAGAAGGAGCATCCCTGGATGAGGTAGCGGAAGCAGCGCAGAGTGCCTGCGACGAGATCAGATCCCTGGGTGTCGCCCTTGGTCCGTGCACCATCCCGGTAATTGGGATACCAAACTTTGAGATCGCCGATGACGAGATGGAAGTCGGTATGGGTATCCATGGAGAACAGGGCATTGAAAGGTGCAAGCTGAAAACTGCTGATGAGATCGCCGAAGTTTTGGTGGAGAGAATCGCTTCCGACTATCCGCTGCAGGAAGGCGATGAGGTGGCGGTTCTGGTCAACAGCCTGGGAGGAACACCGCTGGAAGAGCTATACATTGTTTATCGGAAGGTAGACGAGCTGCTGAAGCAGAAAAAAATCAAGATTTATAAGAGCTACGTTGGCAGGTATGCCTGCTCCATGGAAATGCCGGGCATGTCGCTGACCTTGATGAAGATGGATGAGGAAAGAAAACGCTTGTTGTCTGCCCCGTGCAGCAGCCCCTTCTTCAAGCAGTAAGGGGGATGCGGAATGATGAGTGTTGCATTTTCAAGTACGGTGGAGGTCATTGATTTCCTGGCAAAGAAAATGGAGGCAGAGCGGGAAGCGCTGGCCTACCTGGACAGTCTGACCGGTGATGGAGATATGGGCGTTACGATCGCGCTCATTTTCCGCGCGATGAAAAAGACGGCCCCCCGTACGGAAGGGTTCAGCGGCAGTGAGATTTTTGCGGAGCTGGGCGAACAGGTTGGTGAAACTGCGCCGTCCACGTTCGGTACGCTGGTGGCAACCATGCTTAAATCCATTGGCGGGATCGTTGGTGATGAGCAGGAAATGGATGCGGCGATGTTCGCTAAGGCCCTGGCCGCAGCGATGGTCGGCGTTATGGAAAAAGGCGGAGCAAAGCCGGGGGACAAGACGCTTTTGGATGCGCTGTGTCCTGCCTCTGCCTCGGCAGCGGTAGTGGCGGCTGCGGGCGGTTCGCTGCAGGAAGCAGTGAAGATCGCGGCGGACTCGGCCCACGAAGGTGCGGAAAGTACAGTTAATATGAAGGCGAATACTGGACGAGCCAGCTATATGGGAGAAAGGACCATCGGTAAGAAGGACTCCGGCGCAGAAGCAATTGCCAGAATGCTGGATGCTTTTTCTGCTTATTTGGAAGCAAAAGCGGAAAACTGCTGATACCGGCTGGCAGATATCATTTTGGACAGCGATCGGGGCACAGAATGATCGTTCACGGTGATCAACGGTTCCCCCGGTTTCTGATTATAGAAAATAAGGAGAAAAAATCATGACATTCGGAAACGGCAATATTCAGTTAACCAACCTCAGCCACATCGGTGTGGCAGTTAAGGATGCAGACGCAACGCTGGAGTTCCTGTCCTCCATCTGGAATATTGGTAAGCCGATGGACACGACAATCTATACTCCTGCTAAGGAAGAGCTGTTCTTTGGCGAACAGTTCACTGCAAAGCTTGTCCAGGTGAAATTTGGCCCTGTCAACATCGAACTGCTCCAGCCCATTGAGGGTAATTCCATCTGGAAGCAGTTTATTGATAAAAACGGTGAGGGCATCCACCATTTTGCACTGGGCGTTTCGAACTATGACGAAGTGTGCAAGCGGTTTGATGAGATGGGACACGAACTGCTGATTTCCGCGGTATTCCACGGTGAGCGCTGGTGCTACTACCAGACGGCCCCCGGCGGTATGTGTATTGAGCTCCGTGAGGAATATAATCGCTGATCTCTGAGTGCGTAGGATAGAATTGATAAGGAGGGACATCTGTGAAAAAGTTTGTAGCATTGTGTCTGGCACTGATGATGGTGCTGTCCATTTGTGCTTGCAGTAAAACCACCCCGGCAGCGAGCAGCAAGGAGACCCAGGGAAAGGATTCGGATGGCTTTAGCGGAGAATTCCGCATTGGTATCGCACTGCCCCTGTCGGGCGCAAACCAGCTTGAGGGCGAATACTATTTGGAAGGCGCAAGGCTGGCGGCGGAAGAGATCAATGCCAGCGGCGGTATTTTGGGAAAGAAAGTTGTCCTCGTTCAGGAGGATTGTGGCACCAATGACCAGGACATGGGCCGCAACTCAGTTCTGAAGCTGATAGATGACGGCCTGGATGTAGTCATTGGCTCCTGGATGAGCGCAAACTGTCTGGCAGTCCTCCCTGATGTGGCAGAAGAGAAGGTCATCCTCTACGTTCCCGGCTCGTCTGACCAGATCGTTCAGGAAAAGTGTGAATTTGCGTGGATGGTCCGCGTCCCCGAGTCTCTGCGCGGAGGCATTTACAGCACCATTGCATTTGATATTCTGGGCATGAAGCACCCCTATGTGTTCTCTGCGTCCTCAGCGGCACAGATTGCCACCGTGGACGGTATTGTTGAAACAGCGAAGGAACGTGGAGTTGAGATCACAGATAAGCAGCTGCTGTACTATGCGGCGGAAGAGACCAATTTCTCCACACTCCTGGCTATGGTCACTTCTGATTCCGCATGTGATGGCGTTATCACCACCGGCGGCAATACCGACACCGTTATTGCACAGATGAGGCAGATGTATGATGCAGGCATCTATAACCTGAAGCTGTGCGGTTCGAACCACATGGGTTTGGCCTCCGTCCTGTCCAACGTTTCTGATGAGGTCGGCACTGGCTGGACATTCGTGGCTGACTGGAACCAGTACATCCCCGAGGCAGAGGGAGAGTTCCCCCAGAGGTCCATTGATTTTGAGCTGGCATACAGAGAGCGCTGGGGCAGAGAGTCTCAGGAAAAGTCCGTATGGGCATATGACTGTGTCTATCTGACGAAGCTGGCCTGTGAAGCTGCCGGTACGACTGAGGATATTACAGCGATCAATAACGGATTGAAGACCATCGATTGCCAGTTGGCAGGCAACTACTATCGCTATGATGAAAACGGCCTGTGGCACGTCTTGGCTACGTCCCTGACGATCTGCAAGACCGTAGAAGGGAAAAAGGTTGTTCCTGTTCAGGTAGTGGATCTGAGATAAGTGATTTTGGTGCATTAGCTATTTTCCGGCAAGGAAGATTCCTTGCCGGAAAATAATAGATGGGCGTGTACAGAAAAGTGCGGTTCATCTTTGTTCATTCCATAAAATATGGAGGTTATGAGATGTCATTTTCTCTCGCGTTATCGTGCTTGATCAATGGCTTGGCTGTCGGCCTGGTTTATGCCATGACAGCAATGGGCCTGATCCTTTTGCTGAAGGCTGTTGGCGTACTGAATTTTGCGCAAGGCGCCCTGATCGCGTTGGGCTCCTATGTGGCCAGCTGGGCGATTGTTGATTTGAACCTTCCGCTATATGTTGCGTATCCGCTTATGCTGCTGATCTATGCACTGATTGGTTTCGTGTTTATGCTGACGGCATACTGGCCGCTGCGGAATGCCAAATTTCCCGTTGCGACAACGATTGCGTGCCTGGGCATGGGAATTGTTGTAAAAGAAGCAATTCCACTGCTTTTTGGCACCTGGCCCCGTACGCTGCCAAATCTAATTACAAATGCGGACGGGTCCAATATGATGGTCACGATACTTGGCGTCGATATTCAGGCACAGTATTTGATCGCCATTGCTGTGGCCGCGGTGTTTATGCTGGGAACAAATCTGCTGTTCAATAAGATGTATTTTGGGCGTATGATGCAGGCGGCCGCACAGGACAAGCAAACTGCCAGCCTGATTGGTATTTCTCCCTTTTTCACCATCTCCATGACCTACATGCTGGTGCTGATACTGATCTCTGTGGGAGGATATACGATCTCCCCCATTTTCTCTGTGTCGCTTTCCCTGCAAAACCTGCAGAACAGAGCCTTCGCCGGTACAGTTATTGGCGGCTGGGGCAGCACGAAGGGCTGCATTGTTGGCTGCCTGCTGGTGGGCCTTGTGGAGGCGTTCTCCTCTGTCTGGCTGCCGCTGTACAAAGATGCCATCATTTTCCTTATGCTGATCCTGTTCCTTGCCGTTCGGCCGCAGGGCTTGGTAAAGAACACTGTGGGAAGCAAGGCTTAAGGAGGACATTATGAAAAGACTTAGAAGTTTTACGAAGAACTCACAGCTGATATTGTTCTTTGCCCTGATGATTGCCTGTACGGTATATATTTACTTCTTTTCGTCCACCTATTTAACAAAGATTATGAATACGGCACTATGCTACTGTATGGTCGCCTTTGGCCTTCAGCTGATGCTGGGTATGGGCGGACAGATGGTTTTTTCGGGAATATCCTTCTTTGGCATGGGTGCGTACGTGGCCGCGAATCTGCGTACAGACCGATTGGGGATTCAGCAGCCGCCGGATGGACTGGTGACGGTTCTGATTGCGATCCTGGTTGTAGGCGCGATCGGGTTCCTGCTGGGCCTGGTATTTATGAAGCTGAAGGGCGTTTTCTGCGTGTTTGCAACAGTTGGCCTAGTTGCTATTTGCTTTAGCCTGTTTTCCTTCTATGAGCCGTTGTTTGGCTTGCCCGATGGCATTTCTCAGATCCGGCGTATTACTCTGCTTGGATCAAAGCCGATCGATAATTCCAAAACGTGGTACTTGATACTGAGCGTGTTTGTGATAATCGTTGCGCTGATCAATAACCGTATCTCCAATTCTCAGTTTGGACGGTCCCTGTCAGCAGTCCGGGATGATGAGATTGCGGCGCAGACGCTCGGTGTGAACATTTATTGGACAAGAGTATGGGGCTTTGTGGTTGGTGCCTGCTATGCCGGCGCAGCCGGTGCGCTTTTTGCAATGCATCAGACATTTGTGGTGGCGGGCATGTTTACGGCGGACAAGGGGAGCATGATCCTGGTCAGCACCGTCCTTGGAGGTATGCTGAGCACGCCGGGAATTTTGTTGGGGTCTATCCTGGTCACATTCCTGCCGGAACTGCTGCGGAGCGTATCCAGTGGCCTGATTATGTTGGTCTTTGGAATTCTTGTCATTGTGTTGATGATTTTTATGCCGATGGGATTGGGTGGATTGTTTGATGACCTTGTAAAGAAGCTGCGCAGAAGAAAAAAGAAAGCTATGCGGCTGCAAGAAGCACAAAGCAGAGGGGAGGAGAATGAGTAATGGAACCTGTTCTGAAGCTTGAAGGTGTATGCAAGGCATTCGGCGGTGTGGTCACTGCAAGAAATGTCGATCTTGAAGTGTTTCCGGGAGAGATCCATGGCTTGATCGGCCCCAATGGCGCTGGAAAGACCACCATGATGAATTTGATCAGCGGTATTTATTCCTGTGATGGTGGAAAAATCAGTTTTAATGGTCAGGATGTAACAGCTGTGCCGTCTTATAAGCGGGCAAGAATGGGTATTGGAAGGACGTTCCAGACACCGCGCTTCCTGACAAAGTCAAGCATCCGGGACAATTTGTACATAGGCACTGATCTGAAGGATCAGCTTGGCTTTTTGAAAAGCTTTTTCGGGGTAAAGGGAAGTAACTTTGAGGAGGAGATCAAGGAATACCTGAGTCTGACCGGCTTCAAATTGGACTGGGATGACGATATTGAGACCTTACCCTTTGGCCATCAGAAGCTGCTGGAGATCGTGCGGTCGCTTTTGTCCAAACCTAAGGTGATGTTGATCGACGAGCCGGCGGCAGGCCTCAATTCGGCCGAGATCCAAAATGTTATGGATCTGATCCGTTATGCGGCCGGGGAGAAGGGCATTGGCGTGCTGGTGATTGAGCATAGAATGGATATGATGCTGACAATGTGTGATGTGATCGATGTCCTTAATTTTGGCGAGATCATTGGGCACGGTACCCCGGAAGAAATCGTTAACATGCCGCAGGTGCTGCGGGCGTACCTCGGAGGTGACACAGATGCTTAAGATTACGGATCTGCATGCATACTACGGCGTGATTGAGGCTCTGAAGGGACTGAATATCGAAGTCAATAATGGGATCACATGCCTGATCGGCAGCAACGGCGCGGGGAAAAGCACACTGCTGAAATCCATCAGCGGGGTGGTTTCCACCAAGGGCTCTATCAAGATGGATGACACAGAGCTGGTGGGCATGAGTACGGTGAAGATCGCGAAACTGGGTATTGCCCATGTGCCGGAGGGCAGACATGTTTTCCCGGGGATGAGTGTTGAACAAAACTTGGAGACGGGTACGATCCGCTGGCACGGATACTTTGGCAGGGCATCCATGAAAGAGGACTATGAACGTGTTTATGACCTGTTTCCCAGACTGGCAGAACGGAGAAAGCAGGGAGCCTGGAGCTTGTCCGGCGGCGAGCAGCAGATGCTTGCCATTGGCAGAGGCCTGATGGCACGGCCTAAATATCTGTTGCTGGATGAGCCGTCCATGGGACTGGCACCGCTGGTGATCGCAGACATGTTTGAGCGTATTGTGGAAGTCAGTAAGACCGGCGTTCCAATTCTGCTGGTTGAGCAGAATGCCAAAATGGCGCTGAGCGTATCAGACTATGCCTACGTATTGGAACAGGGCAAAGTGACGATCGAAGGCGCTGCAGCGGCGTTGAAGAGCGATTCCAGAATTGCGGCGGCTTATCTTGGCGTCAAGGCGTAAACAGGCGTTTCTGCCAAGTAGCAGGAGTGGAGCTCCATATCTGCCGCAGTGTATGGATGGCTTGCGCTTGCCTTTTGACTGCGGCAGATTGGAGGGATAATGAAAATTGCGGCGTTTTCTGCCTGTCGGGAGCTGTTTGATGAGGGAAAGGCGTATCAGGATGCAGTAAGGTGCTCTGAGGATTATCGCGGGACATTAGAGCAGGTTCGGGCTTGTGGGCTTGATGGCATTGAACTTGCAACCTGTGACCCGCGGGCCTTTGATACTGAGATATTTGAGAACGCGCTTCAGACAACAGGCGGGCAGGTATCCATGTTCGGCAACTATTATTGGTGTACCAAAAATGATCTGTCTATGCTGAGCCCGGATGATAAAAAAGCGGAGCTTGCGGTTGACCTGTTTAAGAAGATGATTCGCATTGGCGCGGCGCACGGAATTCCTGCCGGACTCGGCAGACTGAAGGGAAGTGCCATTCCGGGCAAGCCTGTTCGATATTCATTGGACAGGCTGACTGAGATATTGAAAGATGTGGCGGACTATGCCAGGCGGGTGAATGGCTTTTTTTGTATTGAGCCTCAAAATCGGTTTGGCATGAACCTGATTAATTCCACGGACGATGGGATTCAAATCATTGACCGTGTCGGTTCAGACAGATTTAAGCTGACCATGGATCTGCAGCATATGTACATTGAAGAGGATGTACTGGAAGGCTTGTACAAGGGCCGGGATTATATTTATAATCTGCATCTCATGGAGGGCTACGATGATATGGAAGAGCAATGCGCCAAAATCGATTTTCCCAAGGTGATGAAGGTGCTGTCCTCTACCGGGTTTGATGGTTGGATATCCTTTACATTGCCCCGGACGGCATCTAAGGATGTCGCCCAGCTGGAACACTTGAAAAACTGTACCAAATTTGTAAAGCAGCTGTTGGAAACTTACTTTTTCTAAGGCACGGGTTGTATCCCCTGCACGAGAGAAAGATGGGAGGTCGATTAGAATGAAATTGGCAGTGTTTGCGGCATCGAAACAATACTATGATCTGGGCCGTGCTTATCAGGATTCTGTGCGGATAGAGACCTTTAAGGATGCATTTCTTCGCGCAAAGGCCTGTGGCGTGGACGGGCTGGAACCGGCGATCTGCCGCCCTGAGGAACTGGACGTTGCAGAATTAAAAAGTGCAATGGAGCAGACAGGAATGGGAATCTCCATGTTTGGCACCTCGTATTGGCATAGCGAGTTGGGACTGGAGCTGATCAACCCGGATGATCGGATTTGCGCGGAGGCGCTTTGTATGTTTAAGCGGGCGCTGAAGGTGGGAAAGGAGTGCGGCGCCCCGGTGGGCCTGGGTGCGCTTAGAAGCGGCATTTACGACAACAATAAGCCGGTGGCATGGCACGTAGATCGCCTGGTGGAGATTTGCAGGGATATCGCCTCCTATTGCAGCGAAATTGACACTTTCTTCACCATCGAACCGCAGCACCGGCTCTACCAGAACATGATCAATAATGTCCCTCAGGCACTGGAGGTAATCAACAGAGTTGGCTCCGACCGCTTTAAAATAACCTTCGATCTGAAGCAGAGTTTCATTGAGGAGGACATCTTTGTTGCCATTGCACAGGCAAGAGAACTGCTCTACAACGTTCATTTTATGGATTGCGATCATGCGCCTGTTGCCCCCAACGGTTTGTTGGATTTTGCGGCGATCATCAAGGCCCTGTATGCGGTGGATTTTGATGGATGGCTCAGCCTGACCATGCTGGATGTAAATGAGGATAGAGTGCGCTGTCAGGATGAGCACCTGAAGGTTTCGGCCTCCTATGTAAGAGAACTGTTAGCCAATTTGGGCTGATAAGGAACTACCACGACAAAAAGAAAGGAATATGCGTTTATGAAGATTTCCATTTTTAGTGCTTGCCCGGAACTGTTTGATGGCGGCACAGGCTACCAGGATGCCGTCAGATGTTCTGCGGATTTCACAGCGGCATTCAATCGGGTGAAGCGGCTTGGCGGACAGGGTATAGAGCTTGCGATGTGCGACCCGGCAGATTTTGACAGAAAGGCTCTTGCAACGGCCATTGATGAGACCGGGATGACGATTTCTATGCTGGGCAACTACTATTGGTGCACCGCGCTGGGGATGAATATGCTGAGTCCGGACGAACGGGTGGCGCGAAAATCGGTGGATATGTTTAAGCAGGCAATTGAGATCGGAGCCCCTTATGGGATCCCTGCTGGATTGGGTATGCTCCGCGGCAGCGCACCTGACGGCGGACATGGCGGATTCGGACATACGCTGGCATACTACGAGGATAAATTTGTGGAGATCATGAAAGAGGTAGCCGATCATGCGGAAAAAGTGAAAGGCTTCTTCTGTGTAGAGCCCCAGACTCGGTTCAGCACCAATATGTATAACAACTCCAGGCAGGCACTGAAATTATTGGAGCGGGTTGGCTCAGACCGTTTTAAGATTACACTGGATTTGAAGCAGATGTATGTAGAGGAGGACATTTATCAGGCGCTGGTGGCGTGTCGGGGCGTGATGTATAACCTGCACTTCATGGATGCGGACACCCTGGCACCCTGTCACTCTGCGGGGATCCTTGACTTTGCGGGCATTATTGAACTGCTCAGCGCAATTGATTATGACGGTTGGATCGTAATGCCGGCGATTGTCGCAAAACAGGATACAGAACGTACCCAGGACAGCGCCATTCGGCAGTCGGTTGAATATATCGGCGGACTGATTGAGCGGTTCCGTAAATAATTGAACTGTTCTGAATATAGGGATTTATCTACAGTCGTGGATAAGAACACAGCGTTCGTCTGCGTTGGTTGAAAACTGAAGGATCTGGGAGTACCGAGAATTATGCGCAAACAAACAAAAGAGAGAACAAAAGTCAGTTGGTTAACAGTTGTTGCGATTTCCTGCCTTTGGTTTGGCGGCGAGATGGGATCTGGTACAGCATCTGGTGCCAATTCAATGAATTATTTTGTAAAGGTGGGGTGGATCGGGCTGTGGCTCTGCCTTGTGGCCACGGTGATGCAGTCGTGGTATGGCTACTGGAGCAATGAGTACAGCCGCCTCACCAATCAGCATACCTATGCGGATTTCCTTCACCAGGTGTGGAGACCCATGGATAAATATATGGTTCCACTTTTTGACCTGTTTGTGGTTGCAACCTCGCCCATTTTTATTTCCGGCTGCATTTCTGGCGTGGCAACAATGTTTGACCAATACTTTGGAATGAATTATGCGTTGTCGGTGCTGCTGGTTACACTTGCGTATCTTGTGATTGCGCTGGCGGGCGTAAAACTCCTGGAAAGGATCGGCACCGCTTTGACCGCTGTTATTGTAGTGGCGATTATTGTTGTGCTGGGCGTTTGCATCCCTCGCTTCTGGACGGGTATTATGGAGGTCCAGCGCAACAGAACCATGGGTGAGGGATATACGATGGCGCGGGCTATTTGGCTGATGATCGCGGCCTGGGGTCAGCAGTCCAGCTGTATTAACACCAGCGTAACGACAAATCATGCACTCAAAACCAGAGATTCTGTTATTAAGGCTGTGGCGATCCATATTGGGCTGATGACGGTCGTTAAATGGGGACTGACGCTGATGCTGCAGGGAAGATGGCCAGGGAATCTGGACGCGCCCATTTATATTTTGGAAGCGACAGAGGCGGTTGGCTCCGCTGCGATCGGGGCGTTTTACCCGATCTTACTGGCGGCATGCTTCATTTCGACCGGGCCGCTTTCCATTTATTCCAATGCGGTCCGCTGGACGAGTTCGAAGATATGGGACAAATTAGCAGATGGCAACCTTTTTAAGAAGCATAAAAAGCTGACCTGCGCCGTAGTATTTACGCTGCTCAGCTACCTGCTGGCCAATTTTGACTTCAACTTTATCACAGGGGTTATTCAAGTCAAGGCAAGCTATTTGTGGCTGCTGCTGTATGCGGTCCCCGTTAGCATTATCTGCCCGATAAAGGTCAAAAAACTTAGACGAAAAATTTCTGCGATGGACTACGATCCCAATGATGAGATCCCGGCGGCACTTTCCGCGCAGATAATTCAGTAATCGGTGATGGGTTTGCCCTACCAGCGCCAGGGATTAAGCCTGACGCTGGTAGCTCTAAAAAAGGAGAAGGCATGAATGTTTTATTAGTGAATGGAAGCCCCCATGAAAAGGGCAGTACTTATACAGCTCTTTGTGAGGTCGCCAGGGGACTCAATGAACAGGGGGTAGACGCAGAGCTTTTTTGGATCGGGGATCGGGCGCTTCCACCTTGCTCGGGGTGCAATGTATGCCGGAGCAAATTGGGAAAATGCAAATTTGATGATTGTGTCAATGAATTAGAGGAAAGAATAAAAACAACAGATGGATTTGTTTTTGGTACGCCGGTCCATTTTGGCGGCATATGCGGAAATATGACATGCTTTATGGATCGTTTCTTTTATTCTACTCCACGCCACTGGCTTCGGTACAAACCCATGGCTGCCGTCGTCTGTACACGAAGATCCGGCGCTTCTGCGGCATGGGATCAGATGAACAAATATCTGTCGGTTGCGGAAACGCCAATTATTGCCCGCGGCTGGAACACCATACACGGGACCACTCCGCAGGAAGTGCGTAAGGACAAAGAGGGCATGGCCTGCATGCGTTCGATTGGACGAAGCATGGCATACATTATCAAATGCCTTTCTGCCGGCCGTAATGCTCGGATTTCAGTCCCGGAGCAGGAACCAATAGCATTGATGAATTTTATTCGATAAAAGTGGCAATATGTTGGCGGAATACACTGCACAAAACTGCTCGGCTTGTGCGCGGATGCAGCGGAAAGGAGGGGGAAAGAGAAAATGATCCGTTTTTTGTGCGCACTGCCCTATGACAGCATGCAGGAGCTGATGCGCTCGGTTGTTTCTAATTATTCCACCATTGATTTTGTCAGTGTTGTCTGCGACAATTCTACCTGTGTTAAGTCGACCCTTCAAAATATGGGAGATCACATTGATGCGATCATCTCCCGCGGCGGTATGGCGGATATCCTGAGCGAGCATTTTGATGTCCCGGTTTTTAAAATACCGTTTTCATCCTATGATATTTTGCGGGCATTGCAGGCGGCACACCAGATCACGCCCAAATTTCTGTTTATTGGTACTGCGGAAATGGTGTCGTGCGCGGAGCGGCTGTGCAAGCTGCTCCAGTACACGGCAGCGCGGTTCGAAACAATTTATGAGCCGGACGATGTATACGCAATCATCAAAATAAATGGAAGAGCGGGTTGCAAACTGTTTGTAGGAGATCAGCAGGTTGCGATTGATGCCAAACGGTTGAGTTATAATTATATCCCCATTACCTCTGGTGTTGAAAGCATCGAAGAAACGATCAAATGGGCAATCATTACCACAAAGCATCTTGCAGGGTACAAGGAAAAAGTCGATATTTGCAGTGCGGCAATAAATGCGCTGGGGGGACAGATTGTGATCCTGGGCGGCAAGGGAGGATTGCTGTATCCCAGTTCAGAGATCATGCCGCCAAAGCTGCTCTCCCACCTGAAAAGCAGGATTCCAATGATTGCGGAAAAAGGATCGGTGGAATCGGTAAAAACGATTCAGAGCAGCAGATACCATATCGTTGGAAAGGTTTTTCGGGCCAGCCTGGGAAATTACTACCTTTTTTCGCTTTATGAGCTGCCGCAGCATCAGACCCAGGAATGGATCAAGTACCTGAGAAATGATTCCAGGGAGATCTCGGAAAATAGTTTGATTTGGGGAATTGGAGACCGTATCTCGGCGTTCCTGGAAGAGGTCATCAACTATGCGGAGATGCCACAACCGATATTATTTATCGCGGAGGACGGAACAGAATGTGATAAGCTGGTCAAGCACTTATTTCGAAACAGTGCGCTCAGCAGACAGGTCCTGACGATAATTGACTGCGCACTGCTGTGCGCCAGTAAACTTTCCTATCTGCTGCAAAATCTTAACTCCCCATTTTATAGAAAAAACGGGATCATTTATATGAAAAATGTAGATGTCCTGGCAATAGAGAGGCAGGTGGAGTTGTTTTCTTTTTTTGAAAAGACCAATATATTTCATCGATGTAAGATTTTCCTCAGCTGTGCGGATGAATCTTTTGCCGGAAGAATCATTCAAACCAGCTGCGCAGACGTTTTTGAAAATTTTATCTCTGTGCGTATTCCACCGCTCAGGGAGCACCCTGAGGACATCGGCAATATCGCCAGCCTTTATATCAGTGCGCTAAATATCCAATACGGTAAGCAGGTAGTAGGGGTGTCTCAGGAAGCGCTGAAAGAACTGGAAACAAATACCTGGCCGCGCAATATCAGCCAGATCAAGCGGGTATTGCGCAGAGCAGTTCTCAATACAAACGAAGCGTATTTGTCTGCTGCGGATGTTAGAAACGCAATCAAAGAGGCATCTGGTGAGATACCAAGCCTGACCAACCAAATCGATTTGAACATGTCCCTGCGGGATATTGAAAAACAAATTATCAACAGGATTCTGCGGGAGGAAAACTATAATCAGACCGTTACCGCCAAAAGGCTGGGGATCAGCAGAACAACGTTGTGGCGCATTCTGAATGAATAATTGCGGCAGCGAAAGCAACAACGGCAGGGTCGAGCGGTGCTGTAAGACAAAACAGTATCGCTGCGATGACCTATTTCCAATTATCACAGAGCAAGAAGAATGGGAGCAGATGCAAAAAACATGGGCGCTGAGGAAGTAACTCCTCAACGCCCATGTTTTGCTGCTGTAGAAGAAAGAGCCGGAATTGGAACAAGAGATTTTTTCGAATGCAATTGTGACGCGATCGGCCATGTTCCATTATGTAGTACGTCGGCCCTCTCAATCTGGGATTTGTCACGCAGTTGTTGGCGCGAAGAATTTCGAAAACTTCAGAGCGCTTGAAAAGTTCAAAAAACGGCAACCCATTCACTTGGATTGCCGTTTTGCTCATGGTGCGCCTGAAGGGGCTCGAACCCACACGCTGAAAGCACGGGAACCTAAATCCCGCATGTCTACCAATTCCATCACAGGCGCGTATCCAACTGTTGCCGTTATTTTAGCATCCGGCGGAATCTTTGTCAACACTCCGCGCTGCTTTTGCCGCAAACGCAAAGGATGCCGCAAAAAAATCAAAAAGGATTGCATCGGGTCGAAAGGTGATGTATAATGACAAAAGAGTGAACCAATTTGGCCAAAACTTCCGGGAATAGAAAGGATCGTCACGCCCATGATCGAATTTAAGAATGTTTACAAGACCTATCCCAACGGCTTCACCGCTCTGAAAAATATCAACCTGCAAATCCAGCAGGGAGAATTCGTGGCCATCATCGGCCTGTCCGGCGCGGGCAAATCCACCATCCTGCGCTGCATCAACCGCATGCACGACGTTACCCAGGGCCAGCTGATCGTGGACGACGTGGACGTGTCCACCCTCAAGGGCGCGGCGCTGCGGAAGTTCCGCCGGAAGGTGGGCATGATCTTCCAGAGCTTCAACCTGGTATCCCGCAGCACGGTGCTGAAAAACGTGCTCACCGCCGACGTGCCGGAGATGCCCTTCTGGCGGGTGCTGCTGGGCATCTTCACCAAGGAGCAGAAGATGCGCGCCCTGGAAAGCCTGGATAAGGTGGGCATCCTCAGCAAGGCCTATACCCGGTGCGACCAGCTCTCCGGCGGTCAGCAGCAGCGGGTTGCCCTGGCCCGGACGCTGAACCAGAACCCCAGCATCATTCTGGCCGACGAGCCGGTGGCCTCCCTGGACCCCATCACCGCCAAGCAGGTCATGTCCGACTTCGTGCGCATCAACAAGGAATACAACATTTCCATTCTGCTGAACATCCACCATGTGGATCTGGCGCTGAAATACTGCGACCGGGTCGTGGGCGTCCGGGCGGGCGAGCTCGTGTTCGACGGCCCGGCCAGCACCATCACCCAGGAGCAGCTGGACGAGGTGTACAACGGCACTGCCGTGCCCACCATGGACAAGGAATGAGAGGCGCGTATGTCTGATTTTCTGTCTTTGTTTACCTACCGCAATCTGCTGATCGTGGAGGCGGCGGTGCTGGTGCTGGTCCTGGCGCTGACCCTGCGCAAGCCGGAGGTCATCACCACCAAGAGCGGCAACACCGTGGAGCGCCCCCGCAGCCGCACCGGCCTGATCTGCACCCTGCTGCTTCTGGCCGTCACCTGGGCGCTGCACATGACCGGCTTCCAGCTCTCCGTCATCTTCCAGAAGGGCAAGAACATCGTGGCCATTCTGGAAAAGCTGTTCCGGCCCAAGTGGGATTTCTTCCCCAAGGTCATTACCCCCCTGGTGGATACCATCAAGATGTCCATCCTGGGCACCGTCATCGGCTGCGCCGCCGCGCTGCCCATCGCCGTGCTGGCCTCCAGCAACATTGACCACAATAAATTCATCGTCAGCCTGCTGCGCGTCATCCTGGGCCTGATCCGCACCCTGCCCACCCTGGTCATCGCTCTGGTGTGCGCCCTGATCTTCTCCCTGGGCACCTTCGCCGGTACGGTCTCCATCGCCATCTTCACCTTCGGCATCGTGGCGAAGATGCTCTATGAGAGCATCGAGACCATTGACATGGGCCCCTTTGAGGCCATGGAGGCCCTGGGCGCGGATAAGTTCCAGGCGTTCTGGTCGGCCTGCGTGCCCCAGATCCTTCCCGTGTACCTGAGCCACTGCCTGTACTGCTTTGAAATGAACGTCCGCGCCTCCGCCATTCTGGGCTACGTGGGCGCCGGCGGCCTGGGCATCACCATCAGCGAGCGCATCGGCTGGCGGGATTACAACGGCCTGGGCATGGTGCTGCTGAGCCTGCTGGTCGTGGTGGTGAGCATCGAATTCCTCAGCGAATTCCTGCGCAAGAAGCTGAGCTGAGAGGAGGCTGCGGTTATGAAAAAAAGAACAAATCTGCTGGATACCCTGGACGGCCAGCTGACCGTCGCCGAGGCCTATGCCATGCGTCCGCGCAAGTGGGTGCTGTATACCGCCATTGTGCTGATTCTGGCGACGCTGGTGGGCTGGTCCGGCTCCGATGTCCATTTCAGCGGCCTGACCCAAACCGGCTCCAGCGTGGCCAAGGGCGTGGTCTCCGGCATTTTCAGCCCGGATACGACCCTGCTGTTCGGCCTGGGCGATACGGATGTGCCCTATCTGCTGCTGCAAACCATTGCCATTGCCATTCTGGGCACCCTGTTCGGCGCAATTCTGGCGGTGCCCTTTGCCTTCCTGGCCTCCGAGAACATCATGCCCAAGCCCATCGCCTATGCGTTCCGGGTGGTCATCCTGCTGATCCGCACCATTCCCAGCCTGGTCTGGGCGCTGATGTGGATCCGGGTCACCGGCCCCGGCGCGGCCTGCGGCGTCATCACCCAGAGCGTGTGCTCCATCGGCATGATCTCTAAAATGTACATCACCGCCATTGAGGACCTGGACACCAAGATCCTGGAAAGTCTGGACGCCATGGGCTGCACCCCGTTCCAGAAGATCCGCTACGGCGTGATCCCCCAGCTCACCGCCAGCTTTATTTCCACCACCATCTACCGCTTCGACATCAACCTGAAGGATGCCACCACCCTGGGCATCGTGGGTGCCGGCGGCATCGGCGCATCCCTGGTGCAGTGCCTGAACAGCCGCCGCTGGGCCATGGTCGGCTCCTTCGTCTGGGGCCTGATGATCCTGGTGGTCGTCATCGAGTTCTTCTCCACCAAAATCCGCACCAAACTGGCCCACGGAGAATAAATGCCTTGGCTCCCCTGAAAGGGGAGGTGGCGCGCATCGCGCGCCGGAGGGGTCAGCCGCGGTA
>OLHA01000688.1_pt1 | contig 19491 bp, 10 predicted proteins | sample 1605961 | NCBI WGS metagenome assembly OLHA01 (sample SAMN03283288) | human gut metagenome | biome: human-associated habitat; material: feces | host: Homo sapiens | place: Peru | collected 2012
TATAAATCGTTATTCATAATAGCATTATTATAACATTAATTAAATTTTTGTCAAGCGTTTTATTTAAAAAATATTGATTTTAATATAATATAAATTAAATGGATACTGTTAATATTATTTATGAAGACAAATATTTTATAGCCATATATAAAGAATCGGGAATTGAAGTAGACGATAATTTAATCAAATTAATTAAAAAAGAAAATCAAAAAATAGAAAATCTTTATTTGGTTCATAGAATAGATAAATTTACTTCGGGAATAGTTTTGCTTGCTAGAGACGAGAATACAAAAAAATATTTTGAAGACGCTTTTAAAAACAGAAATATAAATAAAATATATCATGCGATAGTCGAAGGAATTATAAAAAATAATAGAGGAACTATAGATATTTCTATTGGCAAAGATAATAAAAATCCTAATAAAAGAATTCCTTTGAAAGTAAAAGAGGGCGGAGAGAATGCGATAACAAATTATAAAGTATTGAAAAGATTAAAAGGGCATACTCTTTTAGAATTAAATCCTATTACGGGCAGAACGCATCAAATTAGAGTTCATTTGTCATATATCGGACATTCTATTATTGGAGATAAAATATATTCTAAAAACGCTAAAATATATAAAATGAAAGGTTTCGCTCTTATTTCAAAAGAAATTCATTTTATTCATCCGATTACAAAAAAGAATATTGATATAATCGTAAATTATAATAATGAATTTTTAAGCAGATTAAAATTATTAGATAATGCAAAAAACTAAAATTAAATATATTTCCAAGTATAGCCTTTTTTCATTTCAAGAATTTCTTCAACAGTTCCTTTCGCTATTATCTTACCTCCGTTTAATCCGCCGTCTAATCCTAAATCTATTATATAATCGGCGGCTCTTATAACATCGGGATTATGTTCTATAATTATAACGCTATGCCCTTTGTCTACAAGTTTATTTAACGCTATTAAAAGTTTATTAACATCGTCAAAATGAAGTCCCGTAGTCGGTTCGTCAAGTATATAAACTATATGCTCTCCGTCTTGTTTTTTTGAAAGTTCGGTTGAAAGTTTTAATCGTTGTAATTCTCCTCCTGAAAAAGTGTCTAATCTTTGAGAGAGTTTTATATATCCTAATCCAACCTCGCTCATAACCGATAAAGTTTTTGTAATCGATTTATCAAAGTCAAAAAATTTTAAAGCTTCATCAACGGTAAGCTCCAAAACTTCGGCTATATTCAAAGATTTAAATCTAACCGATAAAGTTTCGTCGTTATATCTTTTTCCTCCGCAGGCTTCGCATATAATTTCCATATCCGATAAAAAATGCATTGCAATTTTTCTTATTCCTTTTCCTTCGCAAATATTACATCTTCCTTCCTTTCCGTTATAAGAAAATCTTCCCGCAGAAAATCCTTTAGCTCTTGCTATTTGAGTTTTGGCGAATATATTTCTTATTTTATCGAATACTTTACTATAGCTTATTAAAGTGCTTCTAATCGAACCTACTATTGAAATTTGGTCTACTAAAATAGTGTCTGAAATTATATCGGGAATATACGCGCTTTCATATTTTGAATATTGATTTAATTTTCTTTTTTTAAGCGCGGGATAAAGCGTATCGATTATAAGAGACGATTTACCGCTTCCCGAAACTCCCGTAACAACGACTATTTTTTTTAAAGGAATTTCAATATCTATATTTTTTAAATTATTTGTAGAAACATTTTTTAATTTTATCATCTCCGTATTTTCTTTTCTTACAATATTTTTATCAAATACTTTTTTTATTCCGCTTAAATATTCTCCCGTTAATGATTTTTTGCTTTTTATAATATCGTTAAATTTTCCTTCAAAAATAACCTCTCCGCCAAAAGCTCCCGCATAAGGTCCCATATCGATTATATTGTCGGCTGATTTCATTGTATCTCTGTCATGTTCTACTATAACTAAAGTATTTTTTAAATCTCTCAATTCTTTTAATGTATCAAGCAAATGCCCCGTATCTTTAGGATGAAGTCCTACGGTTGGCTCGTCCAATACATATAAAACGCCCGTGAGTTTTGAGCCAAGTTGACTTGCAAGTCTTATTCTTTGCGCTTCGCCTCCCGATAGAGTAGAATATCTTCTATCTAAAGACAAATAATTAAGTCCGACTTTATCTAAAAAATTTAATCTTGTTTTAATTTCTTTTATAGCTTCTTTTGAAATAATATTTTCTCTCTCGCTTAAAATTAACGGAAGTTTATTAAAAAATTGAGATGCGCTTTCAACCGTCATTGAAGAGACTTGACTTATATTTTTTTTATCTATAGTATAAGCTCTTACTATTTCGTTTAATCGCTCTCCATTACATTCGGGACATACTTCGTCTATAAAAAATTTAGATAGAGATTTATCTTTCCACTCTGAATAATCTTCGCTTGTAATATCGTTATTTAAATGCCAATATTCTATAACATTTCCTACGGCGCTTTCTCCTCCAAAAAAGAAAATATTTATAATCTCTTTGTCAAGTTGATTAAAAGGAATTTCTTCCAATTCTTTTTTTCCGATTCCGTTTCTTTTTAATAATCTTAATAAAGAATCCGTATAATATTTTCCGCGAGTAGAAAACATATTATGAAGCATAGTATCTAAAGCTCCGTTTAATAAAGGTTTAGTTTTATCTTTAATAGCCAAATCTATATTAAAAGTTGGCTTACTTCCTAATCCTTTACATTCTGGGCAATATCCCCAATGCGAATTAAAAGAAAAATGTCTTGGCGTTATTTCAAAATTAAATAATATTCCATGAAGCAAACAAGCTGGAAATTTTGTGTGAAAACTCTCTCTTATCATTATTCCGTAATTTGCTTTTATATGAACAATCCCTCCCGATAAATCCATAGCTTTTTCAATCGCATCCGAAATTCTCGCTCTTTTATCTTTTCCCGCGACTATTCTGTCTATAACTATTCCAATAGAATAAATTTCTTCTTTTGATAATTCTTTTATTTTCTCTTCGCTAATATCGTCAATAATATAATCGGAAGAGTTTATTTGTATTCTGATATATCCCGCGTCTCTTATTTTTTTTATTATATCGGCTATAGAAATATTATCGCTTGAATTAAATGCAAATCTATGATTAAGCGAACTATGATAAATCGGAGAGATAATCATTAATTTATAATTTTCCATAGTTTGCGATATTTCGGTTGCGAGCATTGAAGGGCTTTCCGCTTTTAAGTTATCTTTGTCTGCGCAATATGGACAATGCGGAGTCGAAACTCTTGCAAATATTAATCTAAAATAATCGTATATTTCTGTAACCGTAGCGACTGTAGAACGAGGATTTCTGCTAACATTTTTTTGGTCTATCGCTATTGCTGGCGCTAATCCTTCTATTTTATCGACTTTTGCATCTTCAAATCTTCCTAAAAATCTTCTTGCATAAGTTGAAAGCGATTCTACAAATCTTCTCTGTCCTTCTTTAAATATAGTTTCAAAAGCTAAAGAAGTTTTGCCGCTTCCCGAAACTCCCGTTATTACATTTATTTTATTTTTAGGCAAAGTTAAACTTATATTTTTTAAATTATGTTTATTCGCTCCTTTTATTATAAGATAACTTTCTTCAATATCATTTTTAGATTTTAATATTTTTTTAGAATTATCTTTTATTTTAGTTTTTTGTTTTAATACCGCTTTTAATTCTTTTCCCGTTAATGATTCTTTAACTTGTATTATTTCTTCGGGCTTTCCTTCGGCTACTATTTTCCCGCCTTTATCTCCGCTTAAAGGTCCCATATCGATTATATAATCGGCGCATTTTATAACATCCAAATTATGCTCTACAACTATAACCGTATTTCCTTTTTCAACCAATTTATCAAGCGCTTTGAGTAATTTTTTTATATCTTCAAAATGAAGTCCCGTAGTCGGCTCGTCTAAAATATATAAAGTGTTTCCCGTAGATATTTTATGAAGTTCGCTCGCTAATTTTATTCTTTGAGCTTCGCCTCCCGATAGAGTTGTAGAAGGTTGTCCTAATTTTATATAACCTAATCCTATATCTTCCATTATTTTTAATATTCTTGTTATTGAAGTTATTCCGTCAAAAAATTCTATCGCTTCCGATACGGTTAACTCTAAAACTTCGTAAATATTTTTATTCTTATATTTAATATCCAAAGTTTCGGCGTTAAATCTTTTTCCCGCGCATTCTTCGCAAGGCACAAGAACATTTGAAAGAAATTGCATCTCTAATTCTATTAAACCCGCTCCTTCGCAAGTCGGACATCTTCCCGTTTTTACATTAAATGAAAATCTGCCTTTATCGTATCCTCGCATTTTTGAAAGTTTAGTAGCCGCGAATAAATCTCTTATAGGCGATAAAACTTTAGTATAAGTAGCGGGATTGCTTCTTGGCGTTCTTCCGATTGGCGATTGGTCAACTTCTATAACTTTATCTATATTTTCAAAACCTTCAATTTTTTTATGCTTTCCTACATTAAAAGTTTTTCCGTAAAAATGATTATGCAAAGCTCTCATTAATATATTATCAATCAAAGTAGATTTTCCGCTTCCCGATAAACCGCTTACTACTAAAAATAAACCTAAAGGAATTTTAACATCTATATTTTTTAAGTTAAATTGCGAAGCTCCGATTATTTTCAAAAATTTTCCGTTTCCTTCTCTTCTATTTTTTGGAATAGGTATATTGTCGTCTCCTCGTAAATATTTTGCCGTATAAGATTTTTCCGATTTTATAAATTCTTCAAAATTTCCAATTCCCACAATATTGCCGCCCGAAACTCCCGCGTCTAATCCTATATCGATTAAATAATCCGATTCTTCCATAGTTTCTTTATCATGTTCTACTACTATAACCGTATTATTTTTATCTCTTAAAGTTTTTAACGATTCTATAAGTTTTTTATTGTCCGATTGATGAAGTCCAATAGAAGGTTCGTCTAATACATATAAAACGCCTTCAAGTCCGCTTCCAATTTGAGAGGCTAATCTTATTCTTTGAGATTCGCCGCCCGATAGAGTAGGGGAGGCTCTTTCAATCGTCAAGTAAGTAAGTCCGACTTTAACTAAAAAAGTTAATCTATAAATAATTTCTTTTATAATCGGTTTTCCTATAATCTCTTCATTTGGTTTTAATTTTAATTTTGAAAAATAATTAAATAAATCTTCAATAGTCATAGAAGAAAAATCGGCTATAGTTTTTCCGTCAAATTTAACGGCTAAAGCGTCTTCGTTTATTCTCTTTCCTTTGCATTTCGGACATTCAACTTCATCCATAAAATTTGCATAATAAGATATTTTATAAGTTTCGTAATCATATTTTAATCTTGTAAGAATTCCAGGAATTTTCTCTTCGACTATTTTACTATGATACCAAAATCTTTTTTTCCATTTAACTTCTTTATCGCTTCCGTATAATAAATATTTTTTTTCATTTTTGCTCAAATCCTTCCAAGCATTTTTTAAGTTTATATTATAAATTTTCGCTATTATCTCCAATTCTTCAAAACCGTATTCCATATCAAAACCGATATGATTGTCAACAAAGCAACTTAAAGCGCCTTCGTAAATATTTAAATTTTCATCTCTTATTATATGTTTTTCTGTAAATATATGTTCTACTCCTAAACCGCCGCATATAGAACAAGCGCCCATAGGATTATTAAACGAAAATAAATTTGGCTCAATATCGGCAATAGAATGTCCGCAATTTGCGCAAGAACGCTCGGTTGTGTATAATCTGTAATATTTGTCTATTTCCGATTGCTTGCTTATTTTAGTTTTTTTTCTTTTAGTTTTTTCTTCTGTTAAATTTTCTTCTTCAATAATTTCATGCTCTTCGTAAAACGCCACTAAACCTTTAGTTATTCTTATAGCTCTTTCAATATCGTCCGTTATGCGCGATAAATATTTATCTTCCGTTTTAATTCTATCTATAACTATTTCTAAAGTATGTTTTTCGTATCTTTTGAGTTCGGGAATTATATTGTCTTCAAATTTATAAACAATATTGTCTATTCTTATTCTTTGATAGCCCGCGTTTTTTACTTCTTCTATTTCTTTTCTATATTCTCCCTTTCTATCTCTAACTATCGGCGCTAAAATTAATAATCTTTTATCTTTAAAATCTCTTAAAATAGTTTGCGCTATTTGGTCCTCGCTCTGTTTTGAAATTTTATGTCCGCATTTTGAACAATAAGGCGTTCCTAATCTTGCAAATAATAATCTAAAAAAATCGTATATTTCAGTTACCGTGCCAACGGTTGAGCGAGGATTTTTATTCACGCTCTTTTGGTCTATAGATATTGTCGGCGATAATCCTTCTATATGCTCCACATCGGCTTTTGCCATTACTCCCAAAAATTGCCTTGCATAAGCGGATAAAGATTCTAAATATCTTCTCTGTCCTTCTTTAAATATTGTATCGAAAGCAAGAGACGATTTTCCGCTTCCCGAAACTCCCGTTAAAGTAGTTAAAGTTTTATGAGGAATAGAAAGCGATATATTTTTAAGGTTATGCTCTTTAGCTCCTCTAATTTCAATAGAATCGTTCATTTTAAAGCCTTTTAAGTAAAAGAAATAATCGATATATTATAACATAGATTTTATATAAAAACAAAGAATTATTAAAGCGGATTATATTCGTCAACTACCGTAATAAGTTCGTTTGAGCAAGAGATAAATATAAATAATATTGATATAAAAAAAAATAATCTTTTTCATAAATTAATAACTTAATACATCCGCGGCTAACTGAATACAATAATCTACCGTTGCAGTTCCCCCGCTAACGCTTTTTACAAATATTTTACCATAATAATTTTTTCCTCCGTCCGTTGTCTTAGTTAAATATAATTTATTTGCTTCAACGGTTAAAGCTGCTGTTGAATATCCGTCCGTTGGAGGAATAGTTACTTCGCTTAAAGAAGATGCCGAACGAGATTGAATTCCGCCAGGTGTATTTTGAAAAGTTAAACTTGTTCCGCTTGTTCCTACGGTTGCTAATGTTTTATTTCCGCTTGTAATAGAGTTTCCCGAAGAAAATTGTTTATTTAATTCTTCCGCTCTAGGAGTAGCCATTTTAGCATAATCATAATAATAAGTACTTTCGTTTTGCGGCGTTATTTGATAGGCGCTCACCCATACATAAATAGGAATTCCGTTTTGAATGTCCGATGCGGTTAAAGTTGTAACTTCACTATCTCCTCCCTTAGAATAATAACTTCCAACTCCTATTGTATAACTATGCGTAGTCATATTTTGTGAATTTTTATTTATAATTGTCGGGCGATTTTTTTGCTCATTATATAATTTATATTCTTGAGGATTGTCATTTCTTCCAAAATATATATTATAACCGCTAAAAGCAGGCTCATTATTTTGGGCTTGAAATTCAACGGTTACTTTATTAGGTCCTGGTATAAGTTTCGTAATAAAAGGTTGATTCATTTCTTGATATATGCTTGTAATATCGGGAAGTCCGCATGATATAGTAAACATAATATTAAAAAATAATATCGATATAAAAAATAACTTAAATAAACTTTTCATAATTTCAATTATACGACTTTTAAAAAATTATTCAATACATTTATTAATAATTTCGTCATTATTACATAATATATTAAAACTTTTTCAATAGTTTAAATTAATTATTCATAAATGACAATTTTTTAAATCTCCTAATTATTATAACAACTATTTTTTAAAAAAGTTAAAAAATTAATTGTTTTTAATTATTTATTCGTGCTTCCAAAACCGCCTTCGCCTCTAATCGATTGAGATAAACTTTCAACCTCTTCAAATTCCGCTTTTTCCACTTTTGCAAAAACAATTTGGGCGATTCTATCTCTAAAATTAATAGTAAAAGGCTCTTCGCTTAAAGAAGCCAAAATAATTTTTATCTCTCCTCTATAATCGCTGTCTATTGTAGCGGGAGAGTTTAAACAAAATATTCCATGTTTTAAAGCTAAAGAACTTCTACTTCTAACTTGAGCCTCGTATCCTTCGGGAATTTCTATATATAATCCCGTTGGCAATAAAACTATATCGTTTTTTTTCAAAATTATAGGCTCTTCTACATTAGCATGCAAATCCAATCCCGATGCGCCAGCCGTTTGATATTTAGGCAAAGGATTTTTTGATTTATTAATTACTTTAATTTTTAACATAAATATTTTTTCCTTGTCTTTATAAATTATCTAAATAAAAATGAAATTACCATAATAATAATTAAAGCCGTTATTCCTTGAACTAAAGTTGCAAGCGTTCTAGCCTTATAAGCGTCTTTTATTTTTAAGCCCGATAATTCCACGACTATCCAAAAATAACTATCATTTGCATGCGATACAACCATAGAACCAGCGCCGATTGCCATTAAAACCAATACTTTAGATATTATAGTCGTATATCCTAAAATATTTAAATACGGAGCGAATAAAGTGGAAACCGTTATAACCGCTATAGTCGAAGAACCTAAAATTATTTTAAGCAAAGACGATATTGCAAAAAGAAATACAAGCCCTAAACTTGGCGAAGAAATTAAATTATTTAATTGAGGTATAGAATTTACTAAATCGGTAGATTTTAATACTTCTGCAAACGCTCCGCTAGCGCCTACAATAGCCAATATTCTTCCCGAGCTTGCTATTCCATCTCCAATCCATAAATGAATTTCTTCTTTATTAAATTTATGAGTAAGAGAAAGAGAAACTAAAAAGCCGATAAACAAAGCCATTGAAGGTTCGCCTAAAAATATAAATATATTTTCTAAAACGCTTTCGTCAAATTTTGTAGGCATAAATCTAACTATAGTTCCCATTGCCATTAATATTATAGGAATAAAAATCGGAGCGAAAGATTTATAAGCGGGAGGAAGTTCGCCGATATCGCTTATTAAAGTTTCGTAAGTCGGCGATTTATCGACATAATTTGGCTTTTGTATATATTTTGAAATAAATATTCCGTATAAAGCGCCAATTAAAGAAGTTGGAATTGCAACTATTAAACCGATTATAATTACCGCTAATATATCTTCTTGCAAATTAAATAAATTAACCATAGCGGCGGGTCCTGGAGTTGGCGGAATTAAAGCATGCGAAGTATAAAGCCCTGTCGATAAAGCTATTGATAAAGCTACGGGAGAAGCGCCCGTTTTTTTTGCCACAACCTTTCTTAAAGGAGTTAAAATTAAATAACCCGAATCGCAGAAAACGGGAATTGAAACTATAAAACCAAGTATATTCATTGCAATCGCAGGATGATATTTGCCGACTATTTTTATTATAACTTCGCCCATTTTTAACGCGGCTCCCGACATTTCGAGTATATTTCCTATAATGCTTCCTAAAACTATAATTATTCCGACATTTGCTAAAGCGTATCCGAAACCTTTTCCTATTAATGCCGACACTTCGGTAATAGAATCCGTTTCTCTATTTGGCGGTATATATAAAGTAAAAGCTAAAAATATCGCGACTAAAATCATAGCTATAAAAGGATTAACTTGAAATTTCATAGTTAAAATCATAAGAGCGGCTATGGATATGACGAGTATAATTATAGTGAAATAACCTATCATTGAATATCCTTAAAATATTATTTTTTATAATCTATATTTTGCAATAACTTATTTTTTAAAATTATTATTTAAAAAATTATTCTTCTTCTGGAACTTCGGCGTTAATATAGCCTTCTTCAAAAAAATCAACTAATTCTTTTTCGGCGTTTTTTGCAATCTCTTCCATTCCGTCTTCGTATTCTATTTCAAGTATTAAATTCGCTCCTTGAAAAGCCCCAAGTCCCATTATATTAAATACGCTTTTTGCATCCGCCCTTACTCCGTTATAAAGCAAAAATATGCCTATATCTGAATATTCCGATTTGCTCGATATTTGAGATAAAATGCCTGCTGGTCTTAAATGCATGCCGTTTTTACTTTTTATGGTTACAACATTGTTTAATGTCATAATAAATAATTATCTCCCGTTTTTCTTTATTATAACATATTAAGCGATAATTTTCAATATAAAATTTATCCTCTCGATTGTTTATCTTTCCACTTTTTTATAATCGTTTCAACTTCGTCTCTTGAATAAGAAGAATTTTTTACTATTTCGTCAGTTTTCCATCCTTGTTTATACATTTTAATAATAAATTCTTCTTTCTTATTGTCGACTATATTCGATTTGCTTCTTTTGGATGTAGTTTTTCCATCCGACATATATTTTTCCGCATTATCAAGCAAATCTTGTAAATATCTAACAAAATATTCCGCTCTTTCAAGATTCTTAACTATATTATCATTTTCTTTTTTCATATAGTTAAGATTTTCTCTTTGATTTTGCATCTCTTCAAGTATAATATTTAACTCTTCAAGTTTATTTAAGAATAGTTGAACTTTTTTATCGTTTTTCTCTATTTTATTAAAGTCTTTTTCTAAAGAAGAAATTTTATCCATGAAGAATTTTCTTTTCTCTTCTACATCTACCATAGCGGATTTAATGCCGTCAACTTTTTCTAAAACGGTTTCAATTTCAATATCTGCTTTATTCATTTGAGATAATATATTTTCCGCATATTCTTCTTTATCTTTTATAAATGAAAGTTTATCTTCTATTTGCGAAGCTATATCTATAACCGCTTTTATTCCCTCTTCGGTATTTTCTATCATAGAATTGCTTTCTGCTATATTTAAGAATTTATTTTGAATATCGTCAGTCATTTCAATTAAAATATTAACTTTATCTTGAGTGTCTTTTAAGCTTTCTCTTTCTTTTTTTATGCCTTTAGAATATTCTAATATTTCTTTATGCATTTGTTTAAGCCCTTCAAATTCGGACATAGTTTTATTCATATCAGAAACTGCGACTTTAGTATCTTTTACTAAAACATCCAATTTTGAAACATCTTCTTTTATAGTTTTTGCGCTCTCTTCGGCTTTATCAAATATTTTAATAGTATTCATATATTTATCGATATCTTTTTGTATATCTTCTATTTTCATTTTTAAAATATCGTATTCGTTTGCAATATCGTCCGATTTCTCGTCAAGCAAATTATCTATTGCCATAACGACTCCGTCAAGTTTTTTATTTAAAGAGTTTGCTCTATTATCCAAATCTTTAAGTATAATATTAGTTTTTTCATTATAACTTAAATTAAGCTCTTCCAATCTCGCTTCAATTTCGCTTGAATATTTTGTTATATCATTTTCCAAAGCGTCCACAATATTTTTCATACCTTCGATTCTATTATCGTATATGTCTAAATTTTCGTTTTGAGTTTTAATTATCTCGGTTTTAGCGTTTTGAACATATTCTTTAGCGTCATTCATAAGAAGAGATAAAGTTTGCTCTAAATTAGAATTTAATCTTGCGACATATTTATCGTATTTTTCGTTTGTCTGCTCTTCAATAGAGTTTATATTTTCTTCTATAATAGAATTAGCGTCCGATATTTTTTCATTAATCGCTTTTGAAATAGAATCTCTTAAATTTAATAACGATTCTGACAAGCTTATATAATTAGATTTTAATTCTTCAAATTCGGAATTTTTGCCTTCTAATATTTCATCCATTCTTTGAGAGATATTATTTATTATAGAATCAAATTCTTCAATCTTGCCTTCAACGGATAATTTGGCGTTATTTGATAATTCTTCCAATCTATCGTTAAATTTTTTGCCTTGCTCTTCTATATCTTTAGAATAATTTTCTATTTTATTTTGCAATTCTAAAGCTTTTTCTTCTATAATCGATTTTAATCTTTCTATGGAAGGAGTAAATTCATTTTCTAAATTATTCATTTTCTCTTCCACATTTTTTAATTTTGCTTGATTGCTTTCCACAGAAGACATAAACTCGTCTTTTATCTTCATTGCATCTTGCAAATCTGCAACCATTTCATTAACGGAATTAGTTAAATTCGATTTGCTATTTTCAAGCTCGTCATATAGAGAGTTGATTTTATCTTTATATTCTTTATAAGTTTCTTCAAATAGGGTAGTGAAGGATTCATGATTTCTCTCTTGTCTATCGGTATAGAATTTTTCAGAAGTAAGATACATATCTTTTAATTTTGCCATCTCTTCGTTATATCTATCGTTTATTTCATCAATCGTCCTCTCGCCTTCTTGATTTGCCGAAATTTTAAACTCGCTTATAATTTTCTCTTCGTATTCGGACATTTTTTTCTTTAATTCTTCCATATTATTTTCAAGTTTTGTATTTATAATATTGAAAGATTCGTTTAATCTATCGTTAATCGTTAATTCTATATCTTCTATAGATTTTTTAATATCGGAGAATTTTTCAAATTTGCTTGTTTCTTTATTTATAAAATTCTGCACGGCAGTCATTATATGAGGAGTTAAATCTTTAGTTTCTTTAATAATCTCTTCGTTGAAAGACGCTATTAAATTATCTATAGTTTCTTTTGATTTATTTAAATAATCTTCGTTAATATGATTTTCTATAGAAGTAAGATAATTTTCAATTTCTTTAACTCTATCGTTAAATATATTTTCTTTTTTAGCCATTCTTTCATAAGCTTTTTTTGACGCATCGGCAACCGCTTCGGTTAAACTATCAAGTTTATTTTTTATATTTACATCGCTATTTTTAACCATTTCTATTAAAGCTTCTCTTTCTTTGCGAACATTCTCTATATCTTGCGATATATGTTTTTGAGATTGTCCTAACATTCTAATCTCGTTTTCTTGTTCTTTAAGATTTGCTTTTATAGTTTCTACTAAAGCGTCTATATTATTTTGAGCTTCGTCTATTCTGTTTATAATATTATTAACTTTTTCATTTTCTATTATATCGACTTTATTTTTAGCTTCTTCGACTTTTAAGTTTATATCGTTAAGTATATTTGAAGTTTCGCTTTTTAAATTATCTACTTCGACTTCTATAGCGTCTCTGTAAAATTCTTTTATTTTATCGGGTTCTGAATAAGCGTCTTCAAAATACTCTATTCTTGCTTCTACTCTTTTTCTAAACTCTTCGTTAGAATCTTCAAATACTTTTATAATATCGTCTCTAAAAGAATCGTAAGAAAAATCGTTTTTCAAAGCTTCGTTTTGCAAATTTTCAAACATATCGATTATATATTTTTTCTCTTCTTCAATCATAGAGGAAATTTCTTCTCTGTTAGGAATATCCAAAGAAATTTTATTATTTAATTCTTCTATATTTTGAGCTATATTATTTTTTTCATTTGATAATAAACTTATAGCTTCTTCTTGTTCTTTCATTAAATCGGAAATAGATTTTCTAAAATCTAAAAATTCGCTTACAAGTTTATCTCTGTCGCTTTCTATTGAGTTTAAAGCCTCGTTTGAATAAATAGCTCCGCTTTCGTATTTTGTTTTTATATCTTCAATTTCTGCGGATAATCTGTCTCTTTCAATTTGCAAATTGCTTGCCAAATTATTTATAACGGAAATTTTTTCTACGAATTCGTTTTTGAAATCGTATATTTCATTCATTATATTATCTTTATATCTCTTTATGCTTTCTGAAAAATCTTCTTCTAATATGCTAAAATTATTTTTAATTTCCGCTTCATGTCCTTTGTAAATATTTTCAAAATATTCCAAAGTCGGCATAGAGTTTAAAATTTCATTTCTTAACGAATCAAACTCTTCTCTTAAAGAATCTTTTTCTTCGATAAATATTTGACTTATATCTTCAATCGTAGGAATTTCTTTAATAATATTTTCCTTTATTTCGGATAATTTATTTTCGATTTTATTATCTATAGAATCTTCTTCTTTAGAAAAAACTTCGGCTATAGCTTCAACCGTTGAATAATTATCTTCTATATTTTTCTTAAACGATTCTAATATTTCGTCTATTCTCAATCTCTCTTTTTCAATTATATTTTCTATATAAGGTTTATCAATTTTTTCAGAATTATCGGAAATTTCTTTTTTAGTATTTTCAACCGATAAAGTTATATCGTCTTTATATTTATTTATAAGTTTTTCGACATCTTCATTATTAATTGAATTATCTTTTAACAAATCGATTTTTTTATTTATATCTTCTAATGAATTTTCTAATAAAGAATGCAATTTTTCTTTTTCATTATCTAACAATCGATTAATATTATTTAAATATTCTTCTTTAAGCAAATCAAATTTTTCTTCGTTAGACATATATTCCACTCTAATAGCGGATTTAAAATTATCTAATTCTTCTATTAATCTTGTTTTCTCTTCTTCAAATATTTGAGCGAAATTATTATTTTCTATATGATATTCCAAGATTTCTTTTTTAAACTCTTCAAATTCGTTTATTAATCCTTCTTTTTCAGATACAAATAAATCTGTAAGCTCTTCCATATTAGGAACATTATTTTTTAAACCTTCAAAATCTTTTTCTATTTTAGAATACATATCTTTTTTAAGTTGATATATAGTTTCTATCAATTCGTTTTTATCTTTAGCTAATTCTTTTGAAAGTTCTAAATTGCTATTGTCTAATCTATTTATATAATTTTCCAAGTCGGATAATCTTATTTCCACATTGCTAAAATCGTCATTATTTTTCACAATGTTTACATAATTCATAGCTTTATCGTTTTCTTGTTTTATAGAATCTTCGATATTGATAATTTTTGATTTAATACGCTCTTCATATTCTTTCAATACATTATCCAATTTATTTGAATATTTTTCCATGTCAAAAAGTTTAAGCGTTTCAATAACTTTAGCGCGATGATTTTTATTTGGAAATTTAAAAAGTCCAATATCAAAAAATAAATTCGACATAATTACTTCGTAAACCGTTGCGGGAAAGTTTAAAATTTTATAATATGCATTCTGTTCTAAATATCCGATATAATGCCAATCGTTAAATTTTTTTATATCTTCTTTGTATATTTTTATATTTCCTTTAGATTGATTTATCTCTCCAATCATAAGTTTTAATATTGTGCTTTTGCCCGCTCCATTTGAGCCGATTATTGAAACAAAATCGCCTTCGTTTACAAAAAAACTTATATTTTTTAAAATATGTTCAGAATTATAACCGAAATAAACTTTATCAAATTCTATAACTTTATTCATTTAATTAAGTCCGTCAAGTAAAGAGATAAGATTTTTTTCCATAATAGAAAAATAATCTTCGCCCGCTTCAATATTTTCTTTGCTTAAAGATTCTATAGGATTTAAAGTTAATGTTTTTGCTTTCGTTTCTTTCGCTATAGAATCTACTAATTTAGAACTTGAAAATTCTTCGTAAAATATAGCTTTCACATTATTATTTTTTATAAATGTTATAATATCCGCCATAGCTTTAGGGTCGGCTTCGTCTCTTGCGATTGCAATTTGATTTAAAGAATATTCTTTACAAAAATGTCCAAATGCCGGATGCGTTATAATCAAATTTCTATTTTTTATATTTGACAAAGAAATTTTAATTTTATTATCAAGTTCGTCCAAACGATTTGCATATAAATTATAATTCGATTGATAATAATTTTTATTGTCAGAGTCGATTTCAATTAAACCGTTTTTTATATTTTCAATTTGAATTTTTGCATTTTTCGGCGATAACCAAAAATGAGGGTCCAAATTATTTTGATTATCAATATTGCTTGAAGCGTCAATATATTTTAAATCTTTCAAAGCGTCTTTAATAGCGTCTATCCAATGTTCCATTCCGCCGCCATTGTAAATAAATAAATCGGCTTTTGAAAGATTAGCCATATCTTTTGAAGTTATTTCAAAATCATGAGGCTCTGCTCCCGCGGAAGTCATATTATAGACTTCTATTTTTTCGCCGCCTATTTTTTTAACGAAATCGTAAATCGGATATATGCTCACATAAACTTGCAATTTATCTGAAGAATTTTTATTTTCATTGCATCCAAATATTGAAAATAAAATAATTATTATAAAAAATATTTTTTTCATTTAATAAAAACCTTTTTGTTTATGATTTATTTGTAATATTATAATTTATAATAATTAAAAAAACAAATAAGTATAAAGTCTGTTATGGCATGAAAATTTAATTTTTAAGTTATTCGTTTTGCAGTCGCTTAATTAAAATTAATTCTTTTTGATATTAAAAGAGAATAAAATTTTTTTCGTAGGCGTTCGATTAATAGAATAAGAATAGACGCGATTTTTACGCCTATTCTTTTTACTTTACTTAAATTCTATTTAAATTTATTCAATGATTTTTGCATTCGCAATCGCAATTTGTTATCTTTATATCGCAAACTTCTTTTAATTCAGGCAAATCTTCCGCTTTTTCGCCTAAAGGATATAAGAGTCTTAAAGCGTTAAGAACGACTATAACAGTAACTCCCGTGTCGGCAAAAATCGCAAGCCACATTGAAGTAAGTCCCAAAGCTCCTAAAGTTATAGCGGCAAATTTTATAATCAAAGCAAGCGTGATATTTTGAATTACAACCAAATGATTCTTTTTAGCAAGTTTAATTACTGTGGCGACTTTTGAAGGCTTATCGTCCATTATAACGATATCGGCGTTTTCAATAGCGGCGTCAGAACCGAGTCCGCCCATCGCTATTCCAATATCGGCTCTTGCCAAAGAAGGAGCGTCATTTATTCCGTCTCCTATAAATATTGAAGCTTTTGAGTCTTTCATCATCTCTTCCAAGGAATTAACTTTATCGTCAGGCAAACATCCGCCTTTATAAACCGATATATTCATTTCTTTAGCAAAACTTTCGACTCTGTCTATATTATCTCCGCTTATTAAACCCGTTTTTATATTCATTTTATTTAACGATATTATAGCTTCTTTAGAATCTTCTTTTACGCTATCGTCAATAAAAAATCCGCCAGCATATTTTCCGTCTATCGCTATATGAACATTAATATTTTTATTATAATTTTCAGGAATATCTATATCATTTTGTTTTAATAATTCTTTTCCGCCGATTATAATATTTTTATTTTCAACCGTAGTTATCGCTCCCTTTCCGCTAATATCTTTATGATTTGAAATTAAATTATCTTCTATATTTCCACCGTTCTTTTTATAATATTCTACTATCGATATTGCAATCGGATGCGAAGAACCTGACTCCGCATAAGCCGAATATTTTAAAAGCGTCTCGTTATCGTATAATCCGCTATTAAAAATTTCTTTTATAGAAAATTCGCCTTTCGTAAGAGTTCCCGTTTTATCGAAAACTACAGTTTGAACTTTTGAAAGTAAATCTAAAAATATTCCTCCTTTTACCATTATTCCCAATTTTGAAGCTCTGCCAATCGAAGAAAAATAAGTTAATGGAATTCCAACCATAAACGCGCATGGACATGAAACTACCAAAAGAGTAAGCGAACGTTGAAACCAATCGCTAAAAAATTCTCTTCCATAAATTAAAGTAGGAATTATAGTCAAAGCTATCGCGCCAAATACTACAATCGGAGTATAAACTCCCGAAAATCTGCTTATTAACTGTTCGATATTTGCCTTTCTATTTTGCGAATCTTGAACTAATTTTAATATTTTAGCTACGGAAGATTCTGCATATTCTCTTATAACTTTTGCTTTTATAGAAGCGTCTCCGTTTATAGTTCCCGCTAAAACTTCATCTCCTATTTTAACCGCTTTCGGCATGCTTTCGCCCGTTAATGCTTTTGTATCAATCCAGCTTTCGCCTTCGTAAATTATCGAATCCAAAGGCACTTTTTCAAAAGGATTGATTATTATATTGTCGTTAATCCTAACTTGCGATATATCTACTTTTTCTACGCTTCCGTTTTCTCTTATTATATTTGCAGAATCGGGACGAATCGACATTAAAGCGGATATTGTTCTTTTCGATTTATTAACCGCCATATCTTCAAAATAATCTCCGACTCTATAAAACATTAAAACTGCTAAAGCTTCGGGAAATTCATGAAGTATAATAGCTCCGATTGTGGCAACGCTCATAAGAAAACTTTCGCGCATAAATTTTCCTTTGATAAAATCAATAGCGGCGTTTTTAAATACTTCTCTTCCTAAAATTAAATATGGAATAAAAAATATTATATATTCCGTAATTCCATGAATCTTGTCATGGATAGAGTATATCAAAAACAATACTATAGCTCCAAGTATCATTTCCAATATAAATAAAAATTTTTCTTTATTCTTTAACATGTTCATACCCCCAAGTATAAATTTTTTCTATATGTTCGTCATCGAGTCTATAAAATACATGAAGCCCGACTTTTCTTTTTTTAACGACTTTAGCCTGCCATAAAGTTTTTAAATGTTGAGATATGGAAGGCTGTTTCATTTTTAGAAGAGAGGACAATTCATGCACGCATAATTCTTTTTCGCTTAAGGCAGATATTATTTTTAATCTTGTAGAATCGGAAAACACGGAAAAAAAATCGGCAAGAATTGTAAATTCCTCATCGTTAGGAAGTTTAGGAATCAAAGAAGCTATATTTTCGTTATTAATATTAACTTCGCAATCGTCTTCGATTAACGCATTTTTATTTTTAGAATTAATAACTTCTTTTTTTTCTACAATATTTTTTTTCATAATATCAACCTTTTATTTTTTATATATAACTATATTATAATATAATTATATAATAATATATAAAACAAATCAATATGGTTAAAGTAAAATAAACTATTGACAGAAATAAAAAGGTATGCTAAAATATAATTATGATTGAAAATATTCACTGTAAGTTGACATACTATAATTTTGTTAAGCAAAGCAAAGCAAAGCAAAGCAAAGCAAAGCAAAGCAAAGCGTGAATTGTATTTTTTTAATAACTATTCCAAATTTTATTTATCGCAGTTTTTTAATATGGTTAATTTTTTAGTCGCATTTTGTAATTGCATAAATATTTTTTATTTAAGTTTATCAATAATTTTAAAAAATATTTTATATAAATTATATCGTTTAATATAAAAAATAAATTAAAGGAAATTAAAATGAATAATAAAATAGACAGTAGATTTTTAAGTTCAAAACAAAAAATGATTAAACTAATAATAACGATTTTAATTTTATTATTAGCGATTAATATAAATTGTTTTGGAGATGAAGCTTTAAATTTTAAAGAAGCTCAATTTTTATATTCTACTCAAAGAGAAGAGAGTTTAAATATAATATGGGAAAATAATCGAATTACCTATTTGCCAAAAATGGTTTTTGCATTTATATACACAACGGATACGCCGCATGGAAAAATATTTATATCGGTTGAACTTAAAGGCATAAGTTATTTTAATACGAGTAAAGATAATCCAAAAATATTGTTGCAAACGAGATTTTACTCTCAAGATAGAGTCGGAGTAGAAGATTTATATTTATATAAGGTTTCGGGTTTAAGACAAAAGATTTTTTATAACGATACAAGAGAGTCGGGAAAGTTGCCCAATTATTACGGAGAGCCTAAAAAAATTATTTTAAGAAATGAATCTTCTACTTTTAATAATCTTAAAACATTTAAAACCTATTTTGATTCTATCGAATGCAATTATAAATGTTTA